>QWCU01000002.1_pt1 | contig 276619 bp, 248 predicted proteins | sample 1972601 | NCBI WGS metagenome assembly QWCU01 (sample SAMN09866700, study PRJNA288562) | Human vaginal metagenome isolate pre2_vaginal, whole genome shotgun...
AGAGCGATATAGTTCTACAGCATTAAGTTTAAAAGCATAATCGTATTTCATACAAAACCCCTTTCACTGGTTGTGTCCAGTAAAAGGGGTACATATCAACGGGGGGGGCTAGTTTTGGTATAAAAAATAGGCGAAAAAGCGGACTCTGTCCACCGAACGCCTATCAACTGTAATATACTACAGATAAATGCGCATGTAAACACATACAGACGGCAAGCATAAAATAGTGAAAAATAAGCCCACGGTGTCTCGAGTGAGTCAGCGTGGGCATTATCAACTTTCACTGTGCTGCCGCCCGTGCCACAGCGTGCACAAACGCCCTAGACTACTTATGCAAGCTCTGTTGGCCATACACAATCGTCGGGCATAGTTGCAGATCCATCGGCAATATCAGAAGGAATTGAGCTATCCGACTTCATAAGTTCTTGAATACTTACGATCTTAAAGCCATTTGCAATAAGCTTATCCAAGATTTGAGGAAGTGCTTCTAGGTCTTGATCGCGCTTTCCGCCACCGTCATGCATCAAAACTACGCTACCAGGAGTAACATTTTTTAACGCACCATCAATGATCTTGTTCACGCCAGGCTGCTTCCAGTCAAGCGTATCTTGCGTCCATAATATCTCGGATGATACAATGCCTTGGCTATCGAGCCATGTCTTAGTTGTAAAATCGCCATAAGGTGGTCTAAACATTGTAGTTGTGATTCCAGTTGCCTCTGAAAGCGATTCTTTCACCTTACTAAGTTCTTCACGTAGCTGATCGGGCTTTTTCTTGGATAAAAGTGGATGCGTATAGCTGTGTCCAGCAATATAGTGGCCTTCATCGAGGACCTTTTTAGGCTGCTCTTTCATGTTGTCAACATTTTGACCGATGTTAAAGAACGTAGTTTTAATCCCCCTATCAGACAAAATCTTAAGGTATCGATCGGTATAAATGCTCGGACCATCATCAAACGTAACAGAAATGAGCTTTTCTCCGTTATCGGGCTTAATATTCTGCCCGTGAATGATACAATTCTGCACTTCTTGAATTACATCGCCATCTGCGGTGATACCAGACTCTTTACCAGTTCTAATTTCTTTTTTACCAACTTTACCCCATTGTGCAACATAGCGTACCGTTGCCCATGCTACACCTGTTGTTGCAAGCTTAGGCTGGGTTTCTTGAATTTGAACGTCATAGTCTTCCATGCGATTGTTACCGTTAGCGAAGTTTACATGCTCGCCACCAGCCACATGCCAATTGGCAAATTCTTTTTCGTCAAGGTCATTGTCATCTATAGAAACACTATAGGGATAGCCTTGCGCATTTTGCAAAACACTACCGTCAACTGCAATGTAATTACCTGGCTCAACAGAAAGACCTGCTTGCTTATACAAATCGTCTAGTGTTGCTCCTGGACGAACTGATATCTTTTGGTCATTAACATAGACATCAACTTTACGTTGCAACCAGGCGGCTAAGCCCGCAACAACCGCTGCCGCACCTACACATCCCCAGATAAAGCGTCTTCTGGTTACGGGAGCTTTTTTGTACGCTTGTGCTGCATACGCAGCGCTTGGTTCTACAAGCTCGGTAAGTACACCGCGATCGCTATCAACAGAATTTCTTTTATAGTGGCTCATTACATCAAGTGGCGCTTCAACATGATTAGAAAAAGAGCCAAAGGTAGTCTGTGTATCCTGATTAGTATAAGATGCTGGTTCACCGCTATTATCTACTACATCTGTAGGCTTTTCATGAATTGTATCTTGATGATAAGCTTGCTGCTGCAACTCTTTTTGCTCTTCCTGTTTGACAAAAGATGCTGCATGACGAGGGTGTGAATGTTTACTCTGCATACGTTTTCCAATGGACATTTTTACACACTTCTTACAATATGGTTACAAACAATATAGTATCTAAAAGGTACTATAGTAAGTGAAATAGAGGATATACACCTCTTATATTACTACCCGTAAGTTTAGCGTTGTATTGATATATAGAATAGGAGTTTATATAAAATGCATAAGAAAAATTTGGATTGGTCTGCGCTCACATTTGCATACAAACCCTGCGATTATAGTTATGTATCAAACTATAAAGACGGAGCTTGGGACGAGGGTTGTCTTACAACACAACACAGCCTTACTATCTCTGAATGTGCTGGAATATTTCATTATTGTCAAGAGGTTTTTGAAGGGCTCAAGGCATATTCAACAAAGGATGGCCGCGTTGTTTGCTTTAGACCCGATCAAAATGCACAACGCATGAGTGATTCTGCAAAGCGTCTGTGCATGCCTTCATTTCCTCAGGAGCGTTTTGTAGCTGCAGTTGAGGAAGTTGTTCGTGCAAATGCTGCTTGGATTCCACCTTTTGGATCGGGAGCTACGCTTTATATTCGTCCATTTATGATCGCAACTGGTGACGTAATAGGTGTTAAGCCTGCAGATGAATATCAATTCCGTATTTTAGTAACGCCAGTAGGTCCATACTATCAAGGTGGCGTTAAGCCAGTTCGCGTACGCGTGCCAAAATATGATCGTGCAGCACCTCATGGTACCGGAAACATTAAAGCAGGTCTTAACTATGCTATGAGCATGTATCCATCAGTTGAGGCTCATAGCTTAGGTTTTGCCGATAACATGTACCTTGATCCTCAAACACATACCTTTGTAGAAGAGTCAGGCGGTGCAAACTTCCTGTTTGTTGATGCGCAAGGACATCTTATTGTTCCTCAATCGGCAACTGACTCTATTTTGCCTTCTATTACCCGTAGATCATTAGTTGATGTTGCAGAAAAACTCCTTAATATCACCGTTGAAGAGCTTCCGGTGCGCTTTGACGAAGTTCACAATTTTGTCGAGTGCGGTATGTGTGGTACAGCAGCTGTTATATCACCTGTTGGTGAAGTACAAAATGGGGAAGAAACCATCGTATTTGGCGCAGGCATGAAAGAAGTTGGACCCGTTATGAAGCTTCTTCGTAAAACGCTTACCGACATTCAGTCATCAGAGCGTGAAGATACCTTTGGTTGGGTTCACGAAATTACTCTTGAGGTATAATAAGGAACGTTATAGTTTGTCCATATACTGATGGTAAAAGGATGATGATTGTGGCACAAAGGATTCAAGGAACAGAGGATTTGTACGGCGACAACATGCGTGCATGGAACTTTGCGCTTACCTGTGCGGCTAAGCTTTTTAATACGCATGCGTTTGACATGATAGAAACTCCTGCGCTTGAGCAAGTTGATACGTTTGTTCATGGTATTGGCGAATCTTCAGACGTTGTGCGTAAAGAAATGTTCAGAGTTTTTTCTGGCGCTTTGTTAGAAAACCTTTTAAGTTCTCAATCTGAACAACATCTTAAACCTAAGCAGCGTATGGCACTTCGACCTGAGGGAACCGCAGGCGTTGTGCGTGCTGTGGTTGAACACAATCTTATTCCACAAGGTGCTGCTCCACTTAAAGTTTGGTACGGAGAAGCAATGTTTCGTGGAGAACGTCCTCAAAAAGGTCGTCTTCGTCAGTTTCATCAAATAGGTTGCGAATGGTTGGGTGCTGATGATCCATGTGCTGATGCCGAGTGCATTATGATGCTTATGGAATTTTACACGCGGATGGGTTTTGAGTCCAACCAGCTTGTTTTACATATCAACTCTATGGGCGATCAAGCTTGTAGACCAGCTTATCGTGAATCTGTTCGTGCTTTTATCAATGATCACCAGGACGAGATGTGTCCAGATTGTCTTGAGCGCGCAACTATTAATCCCTTGCGCGCGTTTGATTGTAAAAATGAGCATTGTCATGAGATTATGTCTGATGCTCCTCTTGCAAAAGATAATCTTTGTGCTGAGTGTAAAACTCATTATGAACGTGTTAAAGCGTTTCTTGATGAGGCACATGTTGCCTACGTTGAGGATACAACGCTTGTGCGTGGACTTGACTATTACACGCGTACTGTTTTTGAAATTGAATGTCCGCAAGCGCATGTTGGCTCTATTGGCGGCGGCGGTCGCTACGATGGACTGGTTGAACTCGAAGGAGGACGTCCTACCTGCGGTTTAGGTTGGGCACTTGGCTTTGAGCGCATGATTTTGGCTCTGCAAGCATTTGGGATTCAACCATGGAACACACTACCTGCTTGTGTGTATGTTGCTTTTACTTCTGAAGCAGAACGCATGTATGCGTTTAACGTTTGCGCACAACTGCGTAAAGCAGGCATTCGTACAGAATCCAATTATCAGGGGCGTTCCCTTAAGAGTCAGTTTAAGCAAGCCGATAAATTAGGCGCTCGTTTATGTGTGGTCATCGGTGAGCATGAAACTCAAAATCAATCGGTTACGGTGCGCGATATGCAAACGCATGAGCAAACAGAAATTCAATTAACCAATCTTGTTTCAGAGCTTACGGCAAAGCTCTAACAAGTGCACGTGCTGCAATATTTGCGTGTTGAATGGCTATGCATTACCCAATGCATAACCTAAGTACAGAACCATAAATATTGACACGATTGTTATGAGCGCCGAATAAACAAGCGTCATAACCGTTATTGCAAAGTATATCGTCTTCCATACGATAGTTACTATGCGTTGTTGCGTGCTCGTTGGTTTATGGTTTTGTGCATCGTCTTTTTGAGCTAGGTTTTGATAAACTTTAATTCCTATCGAGATTGCAAGCAAGATATACGCAAGACAGTTAACGCCGATAATAACGTAGAGTGCATCGAATATTTCCATATTTAGTGAAAACGGTAAAAATTTAATAGAGATTATTGCAAGCATTAAGATAAGAGATAGAGCATGTAAGACTTTTGATACTCGTGTAAGATTTTTCATCTCTGACCTTTCTATATCTTTTGATATACATACAGTATACTATAGCTAGATTGTTACATGAGAGGAGCGTCTATGAGACACCATAGTGCCTGTACCACCATTTTAGTAGGGAAGAAAGCTTCTATTGACGGTTCAACCATGATCGCGCGTAACGATGATACATTTAGACCCATTACGCCGCAAAAGTTTATTATTGAGCCCGCGCGCTCAAACGACAAAGGAAAAATCTTAAAGTCTTGGCTTAATAAATTTAGCATGGAGCTTCCACCTGATGCTGATAGAGTTCCTGCAGTTCCTAATGTTGATTATAAAAAATGCGGTTATTACGATGAAAGCGGAATCAACCAGCATAATGTTTGCATGTCATGTACCGAGTCTACCTATGGCAATTCTCGTACACTTGCATTTGATCCTCTTGTTCGTGATGGTTTAGATGAAGACTGCATGCAAACCGCCGTGCTTCCCTATATTACATCGGCTCGTCATGGTGTTGAATATTTAGGTTCGCTCATAAAAAAGTATGGTAGTTCTGCAGGTAATTCTGTGCTATTTAGCGATAAAGATGATATCTGGTATATGGAAATTGTAACAGGTCATCATTGGGTTGCGCAGCGTATTCCCGATGATTGCTATGCTGTTGCTCCTAACTGCGTTTCTATTGAATGCGTTGATTTTGATGACCCCGACAACTTTATGTACAGCGAAGGAATTCGCGAATTTGTGGATACACATCGTCTTAATCCCGATCGTAACTGTTGGAACGTACGGCATATTTTTGGTACCGCAACCGATGAGGACAGGCATTACAATACCTCTCGTTCGTGGTATGTTGAAAAATATTTCAATCCCGAGCGTGCCCAAGATCCTGAAGATTTTGATCTTCCGTTTATTTCTCGTGCGCAAAAGCTTATTACGCGTGAGGACATCCAATTTTTGTTGGGCTCGCATTATCAAAACACTCCATACGACCCACTAGGTCATGGCCAGGATGCCGACAAACATAAGTTTCGTCCCATTGGCCTTAACAGAACTCAAAATGCACATATCTTGCAGATAAGAAACGATGTTGCAGGGGATAGAGCGGCTATTATGTGGCTTTGTATTGGAGGACCTACCTTTACACCGTTTATTCCATTTTTCACCAATATGAATGATACCGATGCTTCGTTTAAAAACACGAGCATGACGTATAATGCGCGTGACGCATGGTGGTATTACAAATCGCTTGCCGCGCTTGTAGAGAGTCACTATGCTCACTTTGCTCTGGCAAATGCCGCGTATCTTGATGAGCTTAATCGTTGGTACCGTGCGCGTGTTGAAGAAATTATTGAGCAAAGCCGTGATCTTACGGGTGACGAGTTAACAGCGTTTTTGACAAAAGAGAATCAAAAGACTGTTGCGCATACGCGTAAAGAATCCGAAAAGCATATGGGCGAGTTGTACACTCAGGCTATTTTGCTGTCGAAGCTTACGTTTAAGATGGACGCTAATTTATAGGCTGATTTTGTTGATAGCTTATCTTATAGCACCACGTTATAGCACCGCGTGTAAAAGGCTCCTGCAAAAAGGCGTGTTCAGTAGGGGATTACAAGAAAACCGACTGAAAGACTTTAAGGGAGAACGTGAGAAATAACGACCATACAAGAGTAGAAATGCTCCTGTGTGGTCGTTTTCTTATGTGTGAATATCAAAATGATGTGAGGGTATTTACAATTCTGTTCTACGGATAAGATAAAATCTGCCATAGCCATTGCAGCGTTCACACAACGAACTAGCTTATACAATTTTCCGATATCGACGCTATCCGATGGTATTTAACTCTTATTAAGCAACTGATTTATACCTCGTGTATACATATTCATAAATTTATTGACGACAGATAGAGATGCTATCCTCATCGTAACACTCAGGCAATTCTGTCCAAAGGGTATCACGGATAAGATTACCAATGGATGCTTTTGTTTCTTGCTTATCTGTCCAATGGTTAAATTCAGAAATTTTATTATTATTATCTGCAGAAGTGTTACTGCAACTTCCTTTAACTTCTTGATATCCGCTTTGCTCAGATTGTCACGGAACAACATATCACATAAAGAGTTAGCAAAGAAAGCAGCAACTATTTGGCCATATCCAACTTTAACAGCTGCGGAACTAGCACCATATCAAGCAGAAGAAAAAACAGTGCAGAAGTATTCCTTAGAATCATATCATGTTAATGCTTTTACAAGAATGTTGTTTGAGTCTTTGGATAAGCGTATTATGAACTTATCTCCAGCGGTGAAGAAGGAATATAAAAAGTTGTATGTTGCTTATAAGCTGGATACTAATTTTGTTGATATTGTCTTCTAGAAACAAAGATTGCGTATTTCGATTAATCTGAGGTTTTCAGAGATTAATGATCCTAACGGTATCTGCAAGGATATTACAGGTTTAGGTCGTTGGGGAAATGGTGATGTAGAATTATTTATGGAGCATCAGGATGAATTAGATCAAATTATGGAAATTGTGAAGCAATCCTATGATGCACAGGCAGAATAATGATCTGGGAACGTTAAAGGAGAATTTCTATTTGAAAAAGAAAAACGACAAAATAACCATCCGTTCCAGTGCCGCGGAATATTTGACCTATGTTACCTCTGTGGGTGAACAGCCAGACAGTATTGAAATGCGTTATGAGGATGAGAATATATGGCTGACGCAGAAGATGATGGCTACGCTGTATGATGTGGATATTCGTACAATCAATGAGCATATTAAGAAGATTTATTCCGACTCAGAGCTTGAGGAAGATTCAACTATCCGGAATTTCCGGATAGTTCAAACCGAAGGTTCACGTCAGGTGACTCGTGATACAAAGCATTATAATCTTCAAATGATTATTGCGGTTGGATTTAAGGTGAACAATGAGCGAGCAGTGCAGTTTCGTAAGTGGGCCAATGGCATAGTGAAGGACTACACCATCAAAGGATGGGTCATGGATGATGAACGCCTGAAAAATGGTGGATCTATGCTCACAACAGAGTACTTTGACCGTTTGCTTGAGCAGATTCGTGAGATCCGTTTGTCTGAGCGTAGATTTTATCAGAAGATAACGGACATCTATGCTACAGCTCTTGATTATGACCGCACGGCAAAAACGACAAAGCAGTTCTTTGCAAAGGTTCAAAATAAGATGCATTATGCAGTTCATGGTCATACGGCAGCAGAATTGATTTATGAGCGCGCAGATGCAGATAAGCCACACATGGGTCTAACCACATGGTCAGCGGCACCGGAAGGTAAGATTGTAAAAAGTGACGTAAGCGTTGCAAAGAATTATCTGAATGAGCAGGAAATGCGTTCTTTAGAGCGTATTGTTTCGGCGTATTTGGATTTGGCAGAGGATCGTGCTGAACGTCACATTCCGATGACAATGGAGGATTGGGCAAAACGTCTGGATTTATTCCTGATGGCAGATGACAGAGAGGTTCTTCAGGATACAGGTAAGATTACAGCAGAGATTGCAAAGGCAAAAGCGGAGACTGAATTTGAAAAGTATCGTGTTATTCAGGATAGATTGTTCATGTCTGACTTTGATAAATACATGCTGGAATTGGAAGAAAATACGAAGAAGTAATAGGATCGGTTCTTCGCCAAATCTAACCTTTATGTTGGCATCACTCGTCCGCCACGAGTTGGACGACCTTTTAAGAGTTCTGCTTCAACCATCTTGTATCTGCTATAGGCGTAGCGTAAGAAAATCAGACCAAGTACAGGCATACAATATTGATTTGATGTTAGCTTAGAACCTGCACGTAAAACATCTGCAGATTCCCATAATTCTGATTCAAGTTTTCTTGTATTAATCATTTTGATTTTTTCTCCGCTATAAATTCCAAAATATCGTTAGGTGTGCAGTGTAGGGCCGTGCAAATGCCTTCCACTTTCTCTAGTGATATATATTTTCCCGTCCGTAGTCTGGTAATAATGTTGGCGGAAATATTGCTCATTCTCATTAAGTCCTGATTGGACATATCTTCTTCAATCATGCGATGTAAGTTGTGCATACCTGCAGTGCGCACCGCGGCACCTTTGTGCGCCAGTGCTGCTACAGACATATGGTGTTTTATTTTCAAGGCACTTATTGTGTATAAGAACCACGATAAACCCCGTACATGGTATTTATGTTTCTGATAGGTTACTAATTATATTTTATGTACGACTTTGCAAAAACACATGGTATTACTGTAATAACAAATTTCGAATTCCTTCGCCTCAAGGGTCGGGCGTTTTCAAAGTGTTAGTGTTTTCGGATTTGTGGCGAATCGTTTCGCAATACCTTTTAAGGTATTGCGTAACATGTTCGCAAATGTGTATGATAGTACAAGTTCTTAAAAACTTGGTGCTGCACTATAACCTAAAGGGGGTTGCCATGCTTGCTCAAACTACGCTTACGTGTGTTGCGTCTGCTTCTAATAATTCTTCTGTACAGGCATGGTGGTGGCAATCTTTAGCTAAGTGTTAATTACTCTGAAGTATTGCTGATTTTTGTATAGGGCTTTCGGAGTAATTCTGAAAGTCTTTTTTATTTACATCCCTTTATACGTTTTTTATCAAATATATCTATGCTGTGCGCATGTTGATATCCACGAAAGGACTTATTATGTCATACGAACAATCTCATGCATTAAACGACCAAAACACTCAAAACACTCAAAACACGGTCAATCCTTTTGAAGAAATTACCAGCGATGTATCACAAAATGCAACACCTCGTCACGCGCTTTCAATTTCGTCGCTTATTTTGACCGCTGTTCTTTTAGCTGCAGGTTGTATTTTGGATTTAACCGTTGCAAAGTCTTTGGCAATTACGGGAATTCAGCCCGAATTTGTTATTGCGTCGTTTTGCTTAAGTATTTTGTTACTTAAACCTAATATAGTTCAAGGCATTATTATTGGCGCACTTGCCGCAACACTTATTCAGCTCAATACGTCAATTCCTGGCCTTGAGTATGCATGTGATATTCCTGCGGCTGCTTGTATGACGCTTATGACGCTTGCCTATACTCATATGTTCAACCATATTAGTGCTTCAAAGCTCGATCCATTTCCCTTTATTTTAACGTTTGTTACCACTCTTATTTCTGGAGGTATCTTTGCAACTGTTGCAACCCTTGTATTCTTGCACCTCGAACTTGGTGCCGCTTTGGTAATGGCTCCAATTGTAATTGGAACTGCGTTTGCAAATGGACTTGTGGTTGCCTTGCTGTATCAGCCTCTTAAATTGGTTTTGCACAAATAACATCCAAACACTTCTGCATGTGACAATCATGCGTGAGAATCTTGGTAAAAATTGTTATACTGACAAAAGAGCAGCGTACAAAGCGCTTATGGTGAAGTATGCTTAAAAGACAAGTTAAACTGTCTAAACGTTTTCATTGACTATAAGGGAAAGGGTATATGCGCGAAGATAAATCAATACCACGTTATGATGTTACGCAAGATGTGCCTCATGCATCTCAGCTTATGCCACTTATCTCTTTTAAGCATGTAAGCTTTACGTATGCAACGCAGCAGAATTCGCAAGCCGATATGGCGCGCGCTACCGCTCGTGCAAAATCAACTGCAGATGTTTCGGCTGCTCGTTTGCGCAAAAGCCAAGTTTGCGCACTTAAAGACATAAATACTTCTATTTATGAAGGTGAGTTTGTAGGAATTATTGGCTCTACTGGAGCTGGTAAAACAACTTTAGCCTCGCTGATGACAGGAGCTATACCACATCATTTTGCTGGCACTTTGAGCGGTAGCGTTATGATTTACTCAAAAGAATCGAAAACGCTCTCGCTTACTCAAATTGCACGATATATTGGCTCTGTTATCCAAGATATTGATGCTCAAATGGTTGCGAGCAATGTTGAAGACGAGCTTTTGTTTGGTCTTGAAAATTTTGGAATTCCTCACGATGAAATTTATTCACGTATGGATGAGGCTTTGCGTGCGGTAGGCATTTTAGACTTAAAATATCGTGATATAGACACACTATCGGGCGGACAAAAGCAAAAAGTTGCCATTGCTGCAATTTTGGCGCTGCGTCCGCGCGTTATGATTTTAGATGAGCCAACGTGTGCGCTTGACCCAGTTTCTTCCGAAATGATTTTTTCAATTCTTTGTGACTTAAATGCAACATACGGAATTACCATAGTGGTCATTGAGCAAAAAGTTGCACTTTTGTGCACGCATTGCCGTCGCCTGCTTGTGTTGTCGCAAGGGGAGCTTTGCTTGGATGCGCCTATTGATGAAGCGCTGAGGCAACGTGAGCTTTTGGATTCGGTAGGAATTAACTATCCGCGCACTACGCGCTTGATCCAAACGCTTCGTGCGCGCGGTTTGAATGATTCAAGTACGTCGCATCAAATAATGCCGGTAAGTGTTGCCGATACCGTGCAGGTACTAGACGATATGCTTTCGTCTGTTCCTTCGCAATCATTTGTGCACGATATGCACCAACCGCTTTCAGACGATATTATTGCGCGTATGCATATATCTTCGTCACAACCCACGTGTATATCGCGGCAGGTACAAGATCGCTCAAAGACTTTGGCTTTTGAACATGTTTCGTTTTCGTATGCTGGCGCTCAAGAAACGCTAAGTGATATCTCGTTTTCACTATATCCTGGAGAGCTTGTTGCACTTGTTGGACAAAATGGAGCAGGTAAGACAACTATTACCAAGCTCATTAATGGTCTTTTGCGTCCGCGCACGGGAACAATTTCTTTGTGCGGAACCTCCACACAAAACATGCCTGTAAGCACACGTGCGCGTTTTGTTTCTACGCTTTTTCAAAACCCCGATTATCAGCTTTCAAAACCAAGTGTTCGAGAAGAAGTTGCGTTTAGCTGTTTGTTAGTTGGAATCGAGAAAGATAAAGCGTATGCTCGTGCCGATAAGGTTATTGATGAGTTAAATCTTGATCCCTCTGCCAGTCCTTTTATGCTTTCGCGCGGTCAGCGTCAGATGGTGGCGCTTGCAGCAACCATGGTAACCCGTCCGCGATTATTGCTTTTGGACGAACCAACGTGTGGCCTTGATTTTGTTGAGTGTCAGCGTGTAATGGAGCATGTGGTACGTTTGCAACAAACAGGTTGTGCCGTTCTTATGGTATGTCATGACATGGAAGTTGTGGCCGATTATGCTACGCGTCTTATGGTTATAAGTGAGGGCAAGCTTCTTGCAACAGGGGATATGCAAAGTATTTTCTCCCAAGAATCTCTTTGCCGCCAAGCTGCAATTTCTCCTTCTCAGCTGGCAAGTGTGGCACATGGCTTAGTAAACAAATCATGGACGGTTTGTACCAACTGTTATACACAAGAGTTGCTGTTAGAAGCATGTGCTCTAAAACAAAACCGCACTCAAGGAGTGTAGTATGAATACGATTCTTTCTTATCACGAAGGTAAAACGCTTCTTCATCGTGCAAATCCACTTTCAAAACTTGTTTTAGCAATGAGTGTAGTTATAGCTGCGTTTATTACTTCAGATTGTCGCGCACTTGTGGTACTTGCACTTCTTATTGTGCTTACGATGTATTCAGCGCATATTTTATCGGCATTACGCTCGTTGCTCAAAGCTATTTTGATTTTATCCTGTGTTATGTTTTGCCTTCAAAGCATGCTTAATCAAGGGGGAACACATCTGTTTTTATGGATAACAGATGCAGGACTCATAAGTGCCTTGCGTGCGGCGCTTCGGCTCTTTTGTTTTGCTTTGCCGCTGGTAAGTATGCTTTCGGTTACTAAATTAAATGATCTTGCTAATGCCTGTGTTGCTTATCTGCATATTCCTTATTGCTATGCATTTACTATTACAACTGCTATTCGTTTTGTTCCTATCTTTGCGTACGAGATGACGCAAATCAGTGAAGCTCAAATGGCGCGTGGTGTTCAATTTGATACACCCAATCCGTATAAGAAACTCAAGCTCATGATGCCGCTCATTATTCCGCTTTTGGTTTCATCGGTACGCAAGGCCGATATGTGTGCTTTAGCGGCAGAGCAGAGGGGTTTTTATCTACGTACAGCACAAAGCTCGTATAAAACGTATCCATTCTTACCTCAAGATGGTGTACTTTTTCTCGTTTCTTTTATTTTGATTGCCGCTGCCTGCGCTTTTTCGTTACTATAAAAAGGATGTTACTTTTTAAGGAGGGCGTATGGCAACCAATACTTTTACCGATTTGTGCCACATCTTTGTTAAAGGCGGAGATGGCGGTGCAGGTTGTATGTCGTTTCGTAGAGAAGCATACGTCCCTAAAGGTGGCCCCGATGGCGGTGATGGAGGAGAAGGCGGAAGCATTATACTTCGTGCAAAGACGTCGGTTTCTTCTTTAGTTGCCTTTAGGTTTAAACATCATTTTAGAGCCGAGCGTGGAACACACGGTCAAGGTGCTCGTAAACATGGAAAAGATGGAGAGTCTCTTATTTTAGATGTGCCAGTTGGTACCGTGGTAAGAGAGCTTGATTCAAAAACTATGAAGCCACTCTATACGCTGGCAGATCTTACTGTTGATGGACAAGAGGTTGTTGTTGCACAAGGAGGACATGGCGGCCGCGGTAATATTCACTTTGTGACATCTGTTCGACGTTCTCCTGCTTTTGCCGAGAAAGGCGAGCCTGCACAGGAACATTGGATTGAACTCGAAATGAAAGTTATGGCCGATGCTGCGCTGGTTGGTATGCCCTCGGTTGGAAAAAGTTCACTCATTGCACGCTTAAGCGCTGCGCGTCCTAAAATTGCTGATTATCCGTTTACTACGCTTGTTCCAAATTTAGGAATGGTTCGCGCTGCTTCAGGCTATTCTTTTGTTGTGGCCGATGTTCCTGGTTTAATCGAAGGCGCAAGTGAAGGAAAAGGCCTTGGTCATCAGTTTTTACGTCATATAGAACGCAGCGCACTCATTTTGCACGTTGTGGATATAACTGGCGGTCTTGAGGGTCGCGATCCCGTTATGGATTATCACACCATTAACCATGAACTAGAAGCTTATGCTCCTGAGTTAAGCCAGCGTCCACAAATTGTGCTTGCAAATAAATGCGACATGCCCCATGATCCTCAAGCTCTTGAAGAGCTTAAACGTCTCGCTCTTGCCGCAGGTCATAGCTTTATCGAAGTTTCAGCACTTACAGGAAAAGGTATCGAGACACTTAAAAATGTTTGTGCTTCGCAAGTGTATGAATTACGAAAAGAGCTTCATACTCAAACATTAAAAGACGCCGAGCGCACACAAATTGAAACTCAAAAAGTTCGCTACGAGCTTACACGTCGTGAAAATATGGTTCACATAACACAAGAATCAACAGGTATATGGCGTGTGAGCGGAACTCGTGTTGAACGTATGGTTGTTCAAACTGATTGGGAAAATGATGAAGCAGTTGTGTATCTACAACATCGTTTTGATCGAATTGGTCTTGAAGAACGTCTGATGAAACATGGTGCAAAGCCTGGCGATGAAATACGTATCCTTGGGTATTCATTTACCTTTGAAGGAGCAGATACACTCACAGATGACGAAGATGACATGCCTTGTGATGCTACGTCTATCGACACTGCATTGGTTGTTGAAGAAGATGATTCAGCATCAGCTGACACATCTTTCTCCACGCCAGATGTACCTTCTGTATAATGCCAAAATATTGCGCGTAAAGAATAAGGATATCTCATAAAGGAGCGTTGATTTGCAAGATATCTTTGAAGTCTCAGATATTTATGTCATAAAAATAGGTTCATCTACCTTGGTTGATGCAACGGGCGAGGTGGATACTGCATATATCCAAAAGCTTGCTGATGATATTGCGGCATTTAAAGCTGCAGGTAATCATGTGATTGTAGTTTCATCTGGTGCCGTTGCCGCAGGTATGAAACGTTTGCATATGCACGTGCGCCCAAGCGATATTCCTTCTCTTCAAGCTTGCGCAGCAGCTGGCCAGGCACTTTTAACCGAGGCATATGCCCAAGCACTTGGTGCCCACGGCATAAGTGTTGGACAAGTTTTACTTACGCGCCATGATGTGTGTAGTAGAGAAACGTATCTTAATGCTCGAACTACCATAGGAACGCTTCTGCATTTAGGCGCAGTGCCTGTGGTAAACGAGAATGACACGGTTTCGGTTGCCGAATTTACGTTTGGAGATAATGACACTCTTGGTGCAATTGTTGCTACGTTGGTTCATGCTGATGCCTATATTATTTATACCGATGTCGATGGTTTATACACCGCAAATCCTGCAACCGATTCAAAAGCGCGTCATATAGATACGGTTCACAAGATCACTCCCGAGCTTATTGCTTGCGCTACAGGTTCGGTGTCAGGCGTTGGTACCGGTGGAATGTCTACTAAGCTTTATGCTGCGCGCGCGGCTCTTGCAGCAGGTATTACCACCATTATTTGCAACGGTCATCACACCTATTCACTTGACGATATTGTCAAAAATCGCGTTTCTCAAACGCGCTTTGTTCCAGAATCTACGCATACTCCCGAAAATGCTCGTAAGCTCTGGATAGGCATTGCCGAAATTCCACAAGGAAGCGTTACGGTTGATGCAGGAGCAAAGCAGGCGCTCATCAAAGACGGTGCATCGCTTTTGCCAGTTGGTATACGCGAAGTTAAAGGCACGTTTCATGCAGGTGATGTTATTAGCGTGCGCGATGAGCACTCTTCGTTAATCGCCCGCGGCATAAGCAAGTATTCTTCTGATGATCTTTGTGTTTCAAAAGGCTTAAAACTCGATGTTATTGCACGTTTTATGCCCCAAAAAGCAAATATTCCTGTGATACATAAAGATGAGCTCTTGCTGTTTTAATTCTACACGTGTAAAACATCTATAAACTAATGATAAGCCTGCTTACATTTAGAAATGAGGTCACCATGTCAGAGGCACTTGATAAAGCTCGTTTGGCGCATAGTGCGTCCAAAAGCATGCGACAAGCTTCTTTGAGTCAAAGAAATCATGCACTTACCATCTGCGCAAAGCTTATTGGAAGTTCTTCCGATGAAATCTTACGTGCTAATAATAAAGATCTTGAGCGCGCACGCGCCTGCAATCTTCCTCAACCTTTGATAGATCGTTTGCTTTTAACGCCTGAGCGCTTAGATGCAATGAAAAGTTCGCTTCTTCAAATTGCGGCTCAAAGTGATCCCTTGGGTCAAATTCGTAGTGGTCACACCCTTGAAAACGGAATACAAATGCAGCAGATAACAGTTCCTTTAGGGGTAGTTGCTATCATTTATGAAGCACGTCCAAATGTAACTGTCGATGCTTTTGCACTTTGTTTAAAAAGCGGAAATGCATGTATTCTCAAGGGGGGTTCTGCCGCTCGCGAATCGTGCAGTATACTTGCGCGCGTGTGTCAACAAGCGCTTGCTCAAGCAGGACTTCCTCAAGATGCAGTTCAATATATAGAAAGTACCGATCACAGCGAAACAGAAAAACTTATGGGCGCACGTGGGCTTGTCGACGTTCTTATTCCTCGTGGAAGCGCGCGCCTTATACAATCTGTGGTTCGTCATGCACAAGTTCCAACCATAGAAACTGGGGTGGGGAATTGTCATGTATATCTTCATAAGTCACTTTCTAGCAAAGAAGCCATCTCAAATGCTGTTTCGGTAGTAGTTAATGCAAAAACGTCACGTCCTGGAGTTTGTAATGCTGCGGAATCGCTTTTGGTTGATACTTGTGTCGCGCCCGAGCTTTTACCACCAGTGTTACGTGCGCTTGCCGACCGCAGCGTAGAGCTTGTGGGAGATGCACGTGCAATTCAAATTGCACAAGAATGTAACATAGCTATGCAGCTTGCAGACGAAAAAGATTGGGCAACGGAATATCTTGATCTTAAAATGAGTGTGCATTGTGTTGCCGATATTGATGAGGCAATTGATCACATTAACCGTTATGGAACTGGTCATTCTGAAGCGATTCTTGCACAAGACTATAATGCTTGTCAGAAGTTCCTAACGTTGGTTGACGCGGCTGCGGTCTATGCAAATGCGTCTACGCGCTTTACCGATGGTGGCGAGTTTGGATTAGGCGGAGAAATTGGCATTTCTACGCAAAAGTTGCACGCACGAGGCCCCTTTGCCGCAGCTGCACTTACCACTACTAAATATATTCTACGCGGACAAGGACAAATTCGATGAATTCTGCAGAAGAAAGCGCAGCTCAACATTCTATGCTGCCTGATGATAGGAGCGTTCGTTCTCTGCATGAACAACATGTTGTAGCTCATTGTAATTATCCTGCTTCTTTAGATAAGCTCACGCCCTCAGAAATTGCCTATCTTAATGCCGAGCACGCACTGTGCGATTTACCTGACCTTGGCCAAGATAGAGATAAAACGTATCGATTAGGCATTATGGGCGGTACGTTTGATCCCATTCACCATGGACATCTTGTTGCAGCCGAAACGGCGTATGATGAACTTAATTTGGATCTTGTCCTTTTTATGCCTTGTGGGTCTCCTGCGTTTAAGCAAGACCGTCATGTTGCAACTGCAGAAGATCGCTATGCGATGGCAATCCTTGCAACCGCTGATAATCCTCACTTTTTGGTTTCTCGTTTTGAGATCAATCGTGCAGGTATTACCTATACCGCCGATACGCTGCGTTTGCTTCGCGCTTATTACCCTGATAATGTGGAATTCTTTTTCATTACAGGTGCAGATGCTATTGCAAATATTATTTATTGGCATAATGCGCATAAAATTTCTTCATCATGTCAATTTGTAGCTGCAACGCGCCCTGGTTACGATCTAGCCAGTGCCCAGCGTCGCATAGAAGCATCAAATCTTCACTTAAATGTACGCTATCTTGAGGTTCCGGCGCTTTCAATCTCATCAAGCTATCTGCGCGAACGCGTCCAGCATCAACGCTCGCTTAGGTATCTTACGCCTGATACGGTCACGGGTTATATTCATAAACATCTTCTGTACGGGGCGGATATTCGCGTGTATAAGCATATGGATTCTGATAAAGAATTATAAACTTTAGATTACGTTATAACTTTTATCTTCTTTATGTTGGCGTACATGCTATCATGTACATAAGGCGATGATAAGGACGCGTCTTTTGCTCACTTGCCTTATAGAGAGTAACGGTAGCTGGAATGTTATAGGCAACGCAATAAGATATCACCTTTGAGCTGTGGTTCAAACAAAACTTTACATGCATATGTCACGTTTAAAGTTTTTAGTAGATGCCACCGTACATGACAGACGACACATGTCAACCGAGTAAAGCGGAGTAAGATTTCTGCTCGCTGGGTGGTTTAATCGAAGTGCTTATAACGCTTATAACGCTTGTAATGCGTGTTATCTACGCTTCGTCCCAGCAAGGAGGGACGGGCGTTTTTTTATGCCGTGTGTACGGTTAAAACGTTCGATACGACATGAAAGGATTTTCACGTGGCTAACGAATATAAAAGCTCTATGAATTTACCAAAGACCTCTTTTGCCATGCGTGCAGGCCTTGCACAAAACGAGCCAAAACGTCTTAAAATGTGGGAAGAAAATCATGTATATGAGCTTTTGCAGGCACAAAATGAAGGTCACGATAAGTTTGTGCTTCATGATGGACCTCCCTATGCAAATGGTCCCATTCATTTGGGTCATGCACTCAATAAAATCTCTAAGGATATTATCAATCGTTACTGGTCGATGCGCGGATATCAAACGCCGTTTATTCCTGGTTGGGATTGTCATGGTCAACCTATTGAGCATAAAGTTGAACAAATGCTTGGAACGCAAAAGTTCAATCAGCTTTCAACTGCTAAAATTCGTGAGCTTTGTCGTAAAATGGCTGTTGAACAAGTTGATACTCAGCGTCAGGGATTTAAGCGTTTGGGCGTTTTGGCAAAGTGGAATGATCCTTATTTAACTTATACGCACGACTACGATGCTACCGATATTGAGATTTTCAAAAAAATCTACGACAAAGGATCAATTTATCGCGGTAGAAAGCCTGTTCATTGGTGTATGTACTGTCACACCGCATTGTCAGAAGCCGAAATTGAATATGGTGATGAGATTTCGCCTGCTATCTTTGTTCGTTTTGCTATGAAGAGCGTTCCAGCTGGTCTTGAGGCTTACGCCGATAATTTATGGGTAGACATTTGGACAACCACTCCGTGGACGCTTCCAGCAGATGACTGTGTTATCTTGCATCCCGAAGCTACCTATGTTGGCGTTTTGGTTGACGGTCGTTGTGAGCTTATGGCTGAGGCTCTTGTTAAAAAATGTTGCGAAAAATTTGGTTATGATTCCTATGAATTAGCCCGCGATGCCCAAGGAAATACCTGGCGTGCAACGGGTACTCAATTGCAGGGTAATACCTATCTTTTGCCAATTTTTGGCGAGCAGGGTGAAACTGGTGTATTTATTTACGCAGACTATGTAACGCTTGACGATGGTACCGGTGTTGTTCACTCAGCTCCTGGACACGGTGTGGACGACTATATTGCAGGTTGTAAGTTCGGTGTGCCTGTTGTTATGCCAGTGGATGATAACGGCTGCTTTTATGAAGGAGATGGCTTGGGTACGGGAGGACCGTTCTCGGGCATGAATGTAAACGATGCCAATCCTTGTGTTATTGATTGGCTTACTAAACGTCATACTCTTATCCTTCATGAAGATATATCACACTCGTATCCTCACTGTTGGCGTTGTAAAAAGCCCGTTATCTTTAGAGCAACCGATCAGTGGTTTGTTTCGATGGACCAAACTAACTTACGCAAACAAGCAACTCAAGAACTTGCCCATGTTACCTTTTATCCTGCTCATGCTGCTCGTCGTATTGGTACCATGGTTGAAGGTCGACCCGATTGGTGTATTTCTCGTCAGCGCAACTGGGGTGTTCCAATTCCTGCTTTCACCTGTAAGGATTGTGGTGAGCTTGTACTTAATGATGCAACGCTTGATAAAACAATCGAACTCTTTAAAAACTGTGGCTCAGATGCCTGGTTTACACAAGAGCCCCAAGACTACTTAGGCGATGCGTGCGTATGTCCTGCGTGTGAATCTCACAACCTTCAAGCAAATAAAGATATTTTGGACGTATGGTGGGATTCAGGAGTTTCTCATACGGCCGTTTGTAAACATCGCCCAGAGCTGCAATTCCCTGCAGATATGTATTTGGAGGGATCAGATCAGCACCGTGGTTGGTTTATGAGCTCACTTATGACTTCTGTTGGTGCCTATGGAATAGCTCCTTATAAATCTGTTGTTTCTCAAGGCTTTACCTTAGACGGACAGGGTAGAAAGATGTCCAAGAGCTTGGGTAATGTTATTGATCCAAACAAAGTTTGTGCTACGCAAGGTGCTGATATCATTCGTCTGTGGGTCTCCTCTGTTGATACGTCTGTTGATGTGTCGTGCGACGAAGAGATACTAAGTCATGTGGGCAATGCTTATCGTCATTTCCGCAATACCTTTAGATTCTTGTTAGGTGAGCTTGAGGATCAGTTTGATCTTGCAACAGATGGCTTGGCATTTGATGATCTTTGCGATTATGATAAATGCGTTCTCACGCGTATGTGTGAGGTTCACAATCAAGTTACCCAAGCGTATCAAGATTATAAGTTTAATCAGGTGTATCGTACGCTTTATGATTACGTAGTAACTGAGTTGTCTCAAGGCTATCTCAACGCTACTAAAGATCGTGTGTATTGTGGTGCAACAAGTGGCCTTGAGCGCAGAAGTGCACTTACAACCTGGTCATATCTTCTTGCCATGCTTGTTCGTGATTTGCAGCCTATTTTGGTATTTACCTGCGATGAAGTTCTTGAGCATATGCCCCAATCGCTTCGCGAAGGAAAGACCTTTGCTGCACTTCTTTCGTGGTTTAGCGCGCCTGTTGATGAAAAACATATGGCAACATATCTTCCTGCATACAAAGCACTTGTTCAAATCCGTAATTCATTTACCAAGGCATACGAGCGTGCGCGTGAGGATACATCGTTTGACGAAAACACCACGCAAGCAACACTCGCTCGTATTTCACTTACTCCTGAGATGAAAAAAGCACTCGAAGTAGTCCCTCATCTTGATGTTGCAGAGGCTTTGGTGTGTTCTGCTGTTGAGCTTTCTGATGGCAAGGATTTGAGCTGTAGCGTTGTTCAGGCAACAGGCGAAAAATGTCCACGTTGTTGGAATTGGCGCCATCTTGAATCTGATGGCTTGTGTTCTCGTTGTAGCAAAGTTATGGGTAACTTATAACGATTTGTACAACGTGCAATTTTTAAGGTAATTTGTAACAATATATGCGCTCAATTTGTACGTTCAAGTTGAGCGCAGCGTGCTTTTTGTGATAAAGAAAGGATTCGTGTATGACAAAACAGAGCTCAAAACAACAGGGTTTGAGTTTGCCTTGTTTGATAACTCTGTTTATATGTTTTGCTGTGTTGGTCAGCATTGATCAGTTGAGTAAATGTATCGTAAGAGATCAGTTACCTCTTTTTGCAAAACGTCCTTTTCTAGAAGGAATTATCGAGTTCTATCACGTAGAAAATAGTGGCGCCGCCTTTAGTTTTGCCGAAGGCGCTCGTCCGTTTTTTGTCATATGTGCGCTTGTGGTTCTTGTTGTTATCTTTTACTATCTCATACGTAAATGCACCGATCTTTATCTTGGGTGCGCATTAATGCTTATCGCTGCAGGTGCTTTAGGTAATTTGATCGATAGACTCATATTTCATACCGTATGCGATTTTTTTGCAACACAGTTTATTTCGTTTCCTATTTTTAATATTGCCGACATATATGTAACGCTTGGTGCATGTGGGTTCTTTGTTTATTCTTATGTTGTCTCTCGAAGTCAGGCGCACTATGAGTGAAACGCATATTCAACTTTTAGTTACACCTCAATACGATCGCATGCGCCTTGATACTTTTTTGTCAACGTGTTCAGAATTAGGCGCACGTAATGCGTGTGCGCACCTTATTGAACAAGGAAAAGTTGAAATTAATGATACGCTTGCTTTGTCTAAATCCGAGCGTGTTCGTATGGGCGATCGTATCTGTGTTGCTCAACAAGTAGAAAATACTTTGTCATCTCATATTATGCCTAATGCTTCTATTCCTTTGGATATTCGCTATGAGGATGATTATTTGTTAGTAATTTCAAAGCAAATGGGTTTGGTATGTCATCCTTCTCCTGGTCACGTTGATGATACGCTTTCTAATGCTTTAGTAGCGCATTGTGGATACGAGCATTTAGGATTGTTGCAAGGAGATGATCGTCCAGGCATTGTTCATCGCCTTGATATGGATACAACTGGTTTAATGGTTGCTGCAAAAGACAACACCACCCAGCAAGCACTGCAAGATTTAATTCGGCTGCGTGTATTTGACCGTCGCTATATTGTATTGGTGCAAGGCTATGTTACGCCTGATGAAGGCACTATCACAACTGGTATTGCGCGTTCTAAAAAAAATCGTCTTAAAATGTGCATAAGCAAAGATCCTGCTTCACGAGAAGCTATTACAACGTTTAAAACGCTTGAACGATTTGAGGCGGGCTCAAAAGACGATGGTTATTCGCTGCTTGAGTGTCATCTCTATACGGGAAGAACGCATCAAATTCGTGTACATATGCGCTACGTTGGTCATAGTGTTGTGGGAGATCCGCTCTATGGAAGAAAAGGCGATGCGCTCAATCAAGGATTGCAACGGCAATTTTTACATTCGTGGCGTATGTCATTTGACCATCCTATAACGCATGAACATCTTCAATTTTGCGATAAGCTTCCGTCCGATTTATCCGAGGTTTTAGCGCGGCTTCAACCTCAATCAATGGGAAGGACTGCACAAGGTGAGCGCATATGTGCTGAACTTAAGCTCTAAGTAGTTTTTGTATCTTGTGCAGATCTAGGTCTTTTTACTTCTTTTGCAATTATTTTAAAAACTCGTAACTTTTGACTTTTTGGGTGCGTATAGCTCATTATTTACGCTACTATAAATATACAAACTCGTTTGGTCATGTATATCCATTGCCTATGGGTTTACATAAGGATTTGGGAGTTAGACTATATGAATTTAACTGCGCTTGGAATAACGCCTATCGTTATTTTTAACGGTGTTGTTTGGTTCTTCTTTACGTTTGCTTATTTTTATCAAATTGTCTACTTAATTCGCGTTATGTTCAAAGGCGATGTTGTTCTTCCCCAAGCAAAAAAGCACCATCGATATGCATTTGTAATTCCTGCCCATAATGAGGAGTCTGTTGTTGGTAATCTAGTTACCTCGATTCTTTCTCAAAAATATGAAGGCACTATTGATTGCTATGTAATTGCAGATGCTTGCACCGATAAGACGTTTGAACGTGCGCAAGCTGCAGGTGCTATTACGTGGGCACGTAATGACCTTGTTCGTAAAGGGAAAAGTTGGGTGCTCGATTATGCATTTAACCGAATTTTAGACGAAAAACCCGACGCGTATGATGCGTTCTTTATTATGGATGCCGATAATATTTTGTCGCCTAATTACGTTGAGATTATGAACCAGGCTTTTGATGCGGGTTATCTTGTATGTACCAGTTATAGGAATTCTAAGAATTTTGATTCAAGCTGGATTAGCTCGGCATATGCACTTTGGTTTTTGCGCGAAGCTAAGTTTTTAAATAATGCTCGTATGATGCTTGGAACAAGTTGCGCAATTTCGGGCTCGGGTTGGATGGTTGCAGTTCCCATTATTCGTGGTATGCATGGTTGGCGTTTTCATACGCTTACTGAAGACATTCAATTTTCTACCTTTTGTTGTGCTCATGATATTCAAATTGGGTATGCGCCTGCAGAGTTTTTTGACGAGCAACCTATCACGTTTAAAGCGTCATGGACACAACGTATGCGCTGGACAAAGGGCTTTTATCAGGTATTTTTCTCGTATTTCAAGAATTTAGTACACGGTATTTCGCATAAACGTTTTTCTTCGTATGACATGCTTATGACTGTGGCACCAGGAATGATACTTACGCTTCTCTCGTTTTTTGTGAATGCGGCTTATCTTATTGTTGGAGTCTTAAGTCATGGTTTTATAGCAACAACTGCTGAACTCGCTATGTGTATAGCTTCCCTTTTTGTTACATTTTTATCAATGTATATAACGTTTTTTGTCTTGGGAGTTATTACAACTATCTCTGAGAGAAAACACATTCATTCACATAAGAAGTGGCGTGTTATTGCAAATATGTTTACGTTTCCGCTTTTTATGATGACCTATATTCCAATTACGGTTGCTGCTTTGTTCAAAAAAGTTGAATGGGTGCCTACCAAACATGATATTGCAGTTAATTTTGATCAAGTGATGAGTGAAGGAACACAGAACATATAGTTTCTAAAGGTGCTACAATCTATACAATTTAAGGTATAAGCGGATGTGTTGTTGATCTTATCAACAACACACACGCAAAGAGCAAAACATGTATCGTTTCAAGCGGTATATATTACAGTACAGGATGTCGAGCCAAAGGAGATTGGGATGGCTAAATTTTTTGAGGAAGAATCGCATACATTTTCGGAGTATTTGCTGGTACCAGGATATTCCTCAAGTAAAAACATTCCGTCTAATGTTTCGCTCGAGACACCTCTTGTACGCTATGCAAAAGGTGAAAAGCCTTCTATTACCATGCATATTCCTATGGTTTCAGCTATAATGCAGGCCGTTTCTGGCCCTCGTCTTGCTATTGCACTTGCGCAAGAAGGGGGCATTTCTTTTATTTACGGTTCTCAAAGTCCCGAAAATGAAGCACAAATGGTACGTGAGGTTAAAAGTTACAAAGCTGGTTTTGTTATTTCTGATTCCACGCTAACTCCTGATATGACACTTGCTGATGTTTTGGAGCTTAAAGAGCGTACTGGTCATACCACCATGCCTGTTACCGAAGATGGTACTCCTACTGGTAAATTCTGCGGTATTGTCACATCTCGTGATTATCGTGTGTCTCGTGATGAACCACAAAAGCCTGTGCGTGAATTTATGACAGCAGCATCAGAGTGCATAACCGCAAACGCGTCTACTTCGCTTAAAGAGTGTAACGATATTATCTGGGAGCAAAAAGTTAATCAGCTTCCCATTGTTGATGATAACGGTAATCTTGTTTCTTTGGTATTTCGTAAGGATTATGATTCTCATAAATCTCGTCCAGATGAACTGCTTGACGAACACAAACGCTATATCGTTGGTGCAGGAATTAATACACGCGACTATGCACAGCGTGTACCTTTGCTTATAGATGCTGGAGCAGATGTATTGTGTATTGACTCTTCTGAAGGTTTCTCTGAATGGCAAAAGCTCACTATTGACTGGATTCGCGAGCACTATGGTACCAGTGTAAAAGTTGGTGCTGGAAACGTTGTTGACGCTGCTGGATTTAGATATCTTGCTGATTGTGGTGCTGATTTTGTTAAAGTTGGAATCGGCGGCGGTTCAATTTGCATTACGCGCGAGCAAAAAGGTATTGGCCGTGGTCAAGCTTCTGCCTTGATCGATGTTTGTCGTGCTCGCGATGAGTATTACGAGCAAACAGGTGTGTATGTTCCTGTATGTTCTGACGGTGGTATTGTCTACGATTATCATATGACACTTGCGCTTGCGATGGGTGCTGACTTCCTTATGTTGGGTCGTTATTTTGCACGTTTTGATGAAAGCCCAACACGTCGTCTTAACGTAAACGGATCCTATGTTAAAGAGTATTGGGGCGAAGGCTCTGCTCGTGCACGCAACTGGGCACGTTACGACTTAGGCGGTAAAAAGAAGGCTTTGTCATTTGTTGAAGGCGTTGATTCATACGTTCCTTATGCTGGACCACTTAAAGATAACGTTGAGGGATCGCTTACAAAGGTACGCTCTACCATGTGCAACTGTGGTGCACTAACGCTTGCTGAGCTTCGTGATAAAGCACGTATTACGCGCGTTTCTGCAACGTCATTGGTAGAAGGTGGCGCTCACGATGTTATGTTAAAAGACTCAAATTCCGATATGAACTTTAGGTAGGGAGAGCCTCTATGTCACAAAATTCTCAGACTGCTCACGAGATTCCTGTTTACGACGCAGCACAGATCGAAACTAAATGGCAAAAAGTTTGGGAGCAAAACAAGAGCTTTGCTACCGATACTAAAAAAGATTGTCCTAAGAAATATGTGCTTGAGATGTTCCCTTATCCTTCTGGTGATTTGCATATGGGGCACGCACGTAATTACACCATAGGTGATGTAATGGCACGACAAGCGCGTATGCGTGGATTTGATGTTTTGCATCCTATGGGTTTTGATGCGTTTGGTCTACCTGCAGAAAACGCTGCTATCAAGCATCATACCGAGCCTTCTACGTGGACATATTCTAATATCAACCAGGCAATTTCTACTATGAAGCGCATGGGATTTTCCTACGATTACCAGCGCATGTTTAACACCTGCGATCCAAGTTATTACACCTGGGGTCAGTGGATGTTTATTAAAATGTGGGAAAAGGGATTAGTCTATCGTGGAAATTCCTTAGTAAATTGGTGCCCGGTTTGTAAAACTGTTCTTGCTAATGAGCAGGTTATCAACGGAAAATGCTGGCGTTGTGATACAGTCAGCCAAAAAAAGAAGCTTTCACAATGGTATTTTAAAATTACTGCTTACGCTCAAGAGCTTCTTGATGATCTTGATACGCTTACTGGTTGGCCAGAAAATGTTATTTCTCAACAAAGAAATTGGATTGGTCGCTCTGTTGGTACCGAGATCGATTTTTCTGTTCTTGCCACCTGCGATAGTGACAAGCTTGCAAGCGAACAAGCGGAATTTATCACCGATGAACAGCGCTCTTCCTTGGGTGAGCTCGAAAAACTTACGGTATTTACTACGCGTGCAGATACGATTTATGGTGTATCGTTTTTGGTGCTTCCTCCCGAAAGCGAAATTGCTGCAAAATTAGTTCAAGGAACTCCTTACGAAGAGGAATTTCTTAAACTGAAAGCTGCTACCGAAAAAATTTCTGCTGTTGATCGTCAAGGTTCTCACCGCGAAAAGAATGGCGTATTTACCGGTCGATATGCCCTTAATCCTGTTAATAATCGCCTGGTACCTATTTGGATTGCCGATTATGTCTTAAGTGATTATGGGACTGGTGCTGTTATGGGTGTTCCATGCGGCGACCAGCGCGATTTTGATTTTGCTCAAAAATATAATCTTGAGATCGCGCCTATCATTTGCTCTAAAGATGACGCTCTCTACGATGAGCTTTGCTGTGAAAAAGAGCTTAAAGTGCGCCATGTCACGTGGGATCAGGCAATGGAAGCTCAAGGTTATCTTGTGCAATCGGGCCCCTTTACGGGAATGAAAGGTGGTAAGCATTCTCAAGCCGAGCAAGCAATTACTGAGTATCTTACCAACAAGGGTTGCGCTCGTAAGACTGTTCAATATCGCCTGCGTGACTGGCTTATTTCTCGTCAGCGTTATTGGGGAAATCCAATTCCTATGATTCATTGTGACGCATGCGGTGATGTTGCGGTTCCCCTTAAAGATTTGCCTGTTTTATTGCCTAAACATTTAAATCTTGAGAATGGCCAAACGCTTGCTGATTCAAAAGAATTCTATGAAACTACGTGTCCAAAATGCGGAAAGCCTGCTCGACGCATTACCGATACGATGGATACGTTTACCTGTTCAAGCTGGTATTTCCTCAGGTATTGTGATCCTCATAATACTGAGCTTCCTTTCTCAAAAGAAGCCGTTGAGCGTTTTATGCCGGTAGATAACTATATTGGCGGTATCGAGCACGCTATTTTGCATCTTTTGTATTCACGTTTTTGGACAAAAGTTATGCGCGATTTAGGCTTGTGTTCAATTGACGAGCCGTTCACCAATCTTTTGTGTCAAGGTATGGTTCGCGATGAACATGGTGATACGATGAGCAAATCTAAGGGTAACGTTGTGCCGCCTTCAAGTGTTATTGAACCATTCGGCGCCGATACCTTGCGTTTGGCGATTTTGTTTATTGCGCCACCCGAGAAAGATTTCGATTGGGATACCGAAGTTGTTCAAGGCACTAATCGTTTTCTCAAGCGTGCATGGCGTCTTGCTTGGCAATTTATTTTTGCTGCGCGCGATGCAGGTCTTAGCACAACCATAGTTCCTAACGATTCTGCTTTAGAGCACGCAAATCTTACTCACGCTGAGCAAGAGCTTGTTCGTGCGCTTCATACGCTTGGGCTTAAATGCACACGTGACTTTGATAAAAATCAATTTAATACTGCTATTTCTGCAGTTATGGAGTTGGTTAACGCTGCGTCTAAGTGTTATGTAGATCAACACGAAACACTTAATCCTCATCTTGCCTTGCGTTTGGCGCATGACATTGTTTTGCTGCTTGCTCCTGTGTGTCCGCATTGGGCTGAAGAAATTTATCAGCAGGCATTTGTTGATACTTCAAAGCCCTTTGATTCGATTTATGACGCTTCCTGGCCTGTGTTTGATGAGCAGCGTACAAAACAATCTCGTATCGAAATTGTTGTTCAGATTCAAGGTAAAGTGCGTGGTCATGTAGAAGTTGATGCTGATGCTTCTTCTGAGGTTATCCAACAAGCAGCTCTTGAAAGCGTTGCCGCCCAGCTTGAAGGAAAAACGGTGAAAAAAGTAATCGTGATTCCTCATAAACTGGTAAATATTGTTGCTTGCTAGTTTTTGGATGGCTGAACCCTTCTTGCGTTTATTGCCTCGGTGCTTTTGTACTGCGTTTGCGTGCGTGTCGTATGTAAACGTGCATATGTTGTGGTGATACGTTTGTTGTGCTACACTGAACGTAAGTTATTTTGACTTTTGTAAGGAAGTAAGGTTTTTCGACCTTGCTTCCTTTTAATATGAATCGGTTATATGCTGTGTGGTGAGGAGTGCACGTGAGCTTAGAAGATATTCAGACAACCTTGCTCAAGGCTTTGGAAGAAGCAGCTACGCCAAGAGGCATTGATATTGTTGATGTTGAACTAGCTGGAACGCGAACAGCTCCGGTTATTCGCTTGCGTATCGACCATCTTGATGAGACTTTGCCTACCATTACGCTTGATGAAGTAGCTGCTCAAAGTGAATGGATTAACGAAGTTCTTGATAGTCTTGATCCAATTGATTCCTCTTATACGTTGGAGGTTTCATCTCCTGGTCTTGCGCGTCCTCTTCGCCGTATTCACGATTTTGAACGTTTCTGTGGTCAAGAGGTAGAACTTGTCACGCGTGCACAAGAAGGACGCAAACGTTTTACTGGTAAGCTTTCATCTGTTGCAGACAATACATTTACCCTCATTGTTGACGGCCAAGATATGACGTTTACGATAGATGACGTAAAGTCGTGCAAAATTAAACCTACATTTTAGTTTTACCTCGTACAAGCAAGCTAGATTACAAAAAGTAAAAAGGCGGGTTTCGCCTTTGTTGAAAGGATTTACATATGGCATCGAACATGGTAGAAGCACTCATTGATATTTGCCAAAAAACGCATTTAGACGAGCTTTATATTGTTGATCGACTTGAACAAACACTTGCTAAAAATTATGCTGACATTTTACATCTTGAACATGGAGCACGTGTTACTATCGATCGTGTTACTGGTAAAGTGTATGTGTATGAGCTTATTCCCAAAGGCGAGCCCGATCCTGAAACAGGGGAGTACCAAGACTTTGATGAGCGCGATGTAACGCCAAAAGAAGCAAGTCGTTTAGTTGTACAACATACTAAGCAAGAGCTTGCCGAAATCATCCGCAGTGCTGGTCGTCAGCAGATTTTTGAAGAGTTTTCAAAGCGCGTTGGTGATCTTATCACCGGTACTGTTTTGCAGACTACCTCAGATTTTGCCATTATTAAAATACGTGATGGAGTAGAGGCAGAGCTTCCTTATTTTGATCCTCATCGTTATCCTGACGAACGAAATGAGCGTCCTGCTAATGAGCACTATGCCCACAATCAGCGTCTTCGTGCTTTAATCGTTGAGGTTCGTGATCCTCACGCTAATCAGCAGCAAATTAGAGGCGAGCGTCAGCGTCCATCCATTGTTGTGTCACGTACACACCCCGATCTTATTTCACGTTTGTTTGAGCTTGAAGTTCCTGAGATTTTTGATGGTGTTGTTTCAATTGCGTCTGTTGCGCGTGAACCGGGCATTCGTTCAAAAATTGCGGTAAGCTCCACAGATCCTCATCTTGATCCAGTTGGTGCATGTGTTGGTCCTAAAGGCTCGCGTGTACGCACGGTGGTTTCAGAGCTTCGAGGTGAGCGTGTTGATGTTGTTATGTGGAGTGATGATCCTGCAATCAATGTTGCTAATGCGCTTTCGCCAGCAAAAGTTTCACGTGTTTTAGTTGATAAAGAAAATAATTATGCTACCGTGATTGTTCCTGACGATCAGCTTTCCTTAGCGATTGGTAAAGAGGGACAAAATGCTCGTTTGGCTGCGCGTCTTACGGGCATGCATATTGACATCAAAAACGAAACACTTGCAGCCGACATTTTACGCGATCTTAAGAAAGCACCTCAGCCCGTTGACAAAGACGGCGACTATCGCTGTGAGTTTGTGAGCGACGATAAAGGTCAATGCCGCAATGTTGCTCGTCCGGGTTCTAGGTATTGCCGTCTTCATGAACAACTTGCCTCGGGCGCTCAAAGCGATTTTTCCGATGATCCAGATTCACTCATTTAGTGCGCGGCTTTCCCTCGAAATCCGACACAGCCCCCAACGAAAGGTGTTTATATGGCAAAAACCCGCGTACATAACCTTGCTAAAGATTACGGAATGTCAAGCAAAGAGATGCTTGATCATTTAGCTCAACTTAAGATTCCTGTTAAAAGCGCTTCTTCTACGATCGAAGATGCATATATCTCTATTATTAAAAAAAGCTTGCAGCCTATTTTAGAAGCACGTGCTGCCGAGATCGAAGCCAAGAAGCTTAAAGCCGAGCAAGAGCGCGCTGAAGAAGAAAAGAAGGCCGAGCAAGCTGCGGAAAAACAACGTCTCGAAGCCGAAGCTCGCCGCGAAGCAGAGCGCAAAGAAGAAGAGAAGAAACGCAAAGCTGCCGAAGCGGCTCGTAAGCGTGCAGAAGAAGAAGCTGCAGCAGCTAAGGCGCGACTTGAAGCTGAACAAGAGCGCACACGTGTTAAAGATACCGCGCCTCGTGCAACTTCTGGTTTTTCCAGTCTTTTAGATCAGATTGCTCAGCAAGAAGTAGTTTTACAAGAAAACCTTGAGCAAAAAAAGAAAAAGGCTGAGCATAAAAATGCTAAAAATGCCAAAAGTGCTCATAAAACTTCTGTAGTGGCAACACCATCGTCTTCACACGAAAAAACACATAACGCGTCTGCGGCTCCTCACCTTTCATCAGCTGAGGCACCATCTCGTGCAGATTCCGCTGATATGTCTCATAACAAGCGTCGTCGTAATTCATCTCATATGTCTAGAGACGACATGGATTATAACGATTCAGAGCAGGGGCGCTCTCGTAAGCAAAAACGCGGACGTCGTCAGGAGTCAAGCGAAGAAGATCGCTATTCTCGCATGGCGCGTGAAGCTGCGGCCTATAGTCATGCGCGCGTGTTCGAAGAGGCGCGCGAGGCTGTTGAAGAGGCAAATCGTGCCTCTACGGGTCGTCGTAAAAAGCGTAAAGAGCGTAGACAGCAACAGGCAGAGCAGGCTGCAGAGCAGCAGAAGATTCAACAGGCTCTTGCTAACGATCAAGACATATCTCAACTTGATACTATTAAAGTTCCGCAAGGTTCTACCGTTTCTCACTTGGCAAAGTTGTTAAACGTTAATGCTAACGATATTATTAAGCGCTTATTCTTGCTTGGTTCTCCTTTAACGCTTACCGAGTCTATGTCTGATGATCTTATTGAACTTGTTGCTGATGATATGCACCGCGATATTAAGATTATGACCAAAGAAGAAGAAAATACCTTCTCATTCTACGATGATCCTAAAGACCTTAAACCTCGTCCTCCCGTAGTTACCGTTATGGGTCACGTTGACCATGGTAAAACCTCGCTTTTGGACGCTATTAGGCACACAGGCGTTGCATCTGGCGAAGCAGGCGGTATTACACAGGCAATTGGTGCATCTCAGGTTCGCATCAACGGCCGTACGATTACCTTTATTGACACACCTGGTCACGCTACATTTACGGCAATGCGTGCGCGTGGTGCTAAGGTTACCGATATTGTTATCCTTATCGTTGCTGCCGATGACGGTGTTATGCCCCAAACGATCGAGTCTATTAACCACGCAAAAGCTGCAAATGTTCCTATTATCGTTGCGGTTAACAAGATAGATAAACCTGGTGCCGACCCCAATCGTGTTCGTCAAGAGCTTACCGAGCATGGTGTTATCCCTGAGGACTGGGGCGGAGATAACATGTTTGTTGACATCTCGGCTAAAAAACACATAGGCATTGATACGCTGCTTGAGTCTGTTTTGCTTGAGGCCGATGTGTTAGAGCTTAAAGCCAATCCCGATACCTTTGCTTCGGGTAATGTTTTGGAAGCAAAACTTGATCGCGGCCGTGGTTCTGTTGCAACGCTTTTGGTTAACCGAGGGACCCTCCATGTTGGTGACGCTATTGTTGCAGGTCTTACCTTTGGTAAAATCCGCGCTATGATTGACCCGCGTGGAAACAATGTTGAAGTTGCTCGTCCATCCGATCCTGTTGAGGTTCTTGGTTTGCAAAGCGTACCTGGTGCAGGTGATGAATTCCGCGTCTTTTCTGATGAGCGTGATGCTCGTGCGTTGGCTGAACAGCGCCAGCTTAAAGCACGTATCGAAGAGCAAAATCGTGTTCGTCACGTTACCCTTGAGAACCTCTTTGATACCATGGCAGCCTCCGATGTTAAAGAGCTTAATCTCATTATCAAAGCTGATGTTCAAGGTTCTATTGAGGCACTTCAAGATTCGCTCGACAAGATGGATCAGTCTGAGGTTCGACTTAATACCATTCACTCGGCTGTTGGTGCAATTTCAGAAACCGATGTTGTCTTAGCAGACGCTTCAAATGCAATTATTATTGGATTTGGTGTGCGTCCCGAAGCTAAAGCGCGTGCAGCGGCTGAACGTCAAGGTGTTGAAATTAGAACGTATAGTGTTATTTACAAAGCTATCGAAGATATTGATGCTGCACGTATTGGTATGCTTAAGCCAACCGAACAAGAGGTTCAAAGTGCAACCATTGAGGTTCGAAGCACCTTTAAGGTTCCAAAAGTTGGTATCGCTGCTGGTTGTATGGTCGAAGAAGGCGAAGTTCACCGTGATGACTTATGCCGTTTAGTTCGTGACGGTATTGTTGTTTACGAAGGTAAGCTTGCATCCTTGCGCCGCTTCAAAGACGATGTTAAATCTGTTAAAGCAGGATACGAATGCGGTATTGGTTTAGACGGATTCCAAGATATTCACCCTGGTGACACTATTGAATCTTATCGTATTGAACAAGTTGCTCGTACAGAGTAGGTAGGTATGAAACAAAATCAGCAATCACGCCATATTAACCATATTGCGCGTGAGAAACTTGCACATATATTGCTTTTTGATATAGCAGATCCCAATTTATCGCTTGTAGTGGTGAGCGATGTTGAGGTGTCGGTTGATAAGTCACTCATGGTTGTATATGTAAGTTGTGAGAGTTCTCGCTATGAAGAAGTCCAGCGTGGTTTTGCGCGTGCAAAAAGCAGGATTAGACGTCTGCTTGGTCACGCGCTTGACTGGCGCGTAACTCCTGCGCTTGTGTTTAAGATTGATACCACAGCCGATCAAGCCGAGCGTATTAGTCAGGCTTTGCAGGATGTACCCAAAACGATCCACGTTTCTAAGGATGAGTTTGGCTATCCCATAGAAGAATAATTGAGCTTCTAGATGAGCTGCTTATGTATGCGGCATGTAATCTGAGCTTGTGGTTTATAACATAGATTCTTAAGAAACGTAAGGAGTTCATCTGTCATGAGTGACAAAGAACTATCTCATAAAATGCAGGTATTTGCTGCATTAAAAGAACTAGTGGAAAAGAGCCAAACAATTGCAATTTGTGGCCATACATCACCTGATGGTGATGCATTAGGTTCTGCTTTGGGATTAGCTTTAGGTCTTAGATCGCTTTTTCCTGATAAACATATTGTTAATCTTTTAGCTGATTCAGTTGATCCTGGCCATATTTATAGCTTTTTACCAGGTATTTCTCAAATGGTACACGCAGGTGATTATGCCGAGACGCCCGATCTTATGATCGTTGTAGATCTAAGTGTTTCGCATCGTCTTAATGACGCACAGGCCGTGCTTAAGCGTGCGCACGCAACAGCTATTCTTGATCATCATCCCTGTGAGCACCCGTTTGGTGATGTTTTCTACATTAAGCCTGATGCGGCTGCTGCAGGTGTTGTTATCTTTGATTTCTTGCGTTATTTGGGCGTATCTATTACACCCGATATTGCTCAGAATCTTTTTTGTGCGCTTATGACTGATACAGGAAGGTTTCAATATCAAAATGCTAATCCCGAGGCGTTTGAAGTTGCGTCTCAGTTGGTCAATTTTGGTGCCGATCCATCAGTTGTTTCGCTGAATATTTATCAAAACGCTTCCTTAGGTTATCTCCATCTCAAAGCGCTTGTTATGGGGCGTATCACCTGTTTTTGTAATGGAAAAATTGCATATAGTTACGCCACGCGTGCCGACTATGTCCGTTTTGGTGTGTCTTTGGAAGAAAGCGAAGGCCTTGTTGATGCCGTTCGCTGCACGTCAGGTGCCGAAATCGTACTTTTCTTAAAAGAAGTTTGCGACGCTACTATTCGTGGAAATCTTCGTTCTAAATCAGAGATTGATATATCTGGTGTTGCTGCTTCTTTTGGCGGAGGAGGCCATAAAGCAGCTGCTGGATTTACCATTGACGCATCTTTGGATGAAGCATTTTCGCTTGTTCTCCCTAAGTTGCAAGAGCTCATAACTCAGAAAGAATCCTTATGAAGCGAGGCCAAAGCGGTATCAATTGTTTAATTGCGCTCCATAAGCCCAAAGGCATAACATCTCATGACTGTATCAATGCTCTACGTAACATTTTGCATGAGCGCCGTATCGGTCATGCTGGAACGCTTGATCCTTTAGCTGATGGAGTCTTGCTTATAGGTATTGGACAGGCAACTCGTCTTTTATCCTATATTGTTGGTCACGATAAAAGCTATGAAGCCTCTATTACCTTTGGACAGCAAACTACCACTGATGATACCGAAGGCGATATTTGTTCCTCTTCCTTGGTTCCTGCTTGTGTTGAAGATGCATCGTATGCACAGCGTGTCCTTCGCCACTTCACAGGGCAGATCCAACAAGTGCCACCAGCTTATAGTGCCATATCGCTTGGAGGTATTCGCGCCTATAATGCGGTTCGACAAGGTGCACCGCTTGATCTTTCGCCTCGTTCTGTATGTGTATATAAGGCAGAGCTTAGCGATATCACATTTGACCCCTCTACACATGCACCTATCTGGCATGTTCATTTTTGTGTATCAAAAGGCACGTATATTCGTTCTCTTGCGCGCGATATTGGCTTGTATGCACAAACACACGCGCATCTATCGGCACTTGAGCGATCTTCTTCGGGCAGTATTACCATAGCTGATTGTATTACCTTAGATGAACTTAAAAAAGAATCCTTGTCGTCACTTACCAATAGGATACTTAACCCCTTTGATGTTATTGATGTCGCACGTTATATGCTCGGTGATACCGATTTAGTTGATATGTCTTATGGCAGGTCGTTGACAATTCGAAAAAACTGTCTGGGTGATTGCGCAAATTCTCAACTTGTGGGCTGTGTGTACCAAAATAAACTTTATGGTATCTATGAGCGCAAAGATGATAAGCTTATATGCAGAACAAACATGTTGAATGGCGTTTCGGGTGTAACATGGTAGTGTCTTCTCAGCGCAACATAAGCTTTGATAGTAATGACGTGCTTGCGTGTGCAAATTTTACTTCTTACGATGTGTCATTAGCCAGCATATGTGAAAGCAGCTCTATATATCCGCAGGTACTTTCAACATACCAGCGGCTGGTACAAGATGGCATTACACTTTATGTTGCTCCTCATGTTGTGTATACTTCGCGCGCGCCGTCTTGTGTTGCCTTTGGTGTTTTTGACGGTTTTCATGTAGGACATCAAAGACTTCTTCACAAAACTCTTGAAAGCGCACATGCACATAATCTTACCTCTGCGGTTGTTACCTTTGATCCCGATCCATCGTTTGTACTTCACTCGCAAGCGCCTGCGTCCTGTGCTCTTGATTTGGATGCTTGCCTGTTAACAACTAAACAACGTTTAGAGCTTATTGCACGCACCCATGTTGATCTTATTGTTGTGGTGGCTTTTACGCCAGCGCTTGCAAAGCTTGAGTATCAAAAATTTCTTACCGATGTTGTTATGAAATGTCTTGCACCTCGTATTATTCATGTAGGTTCCGACTTTAAAATGGGATATCGTGGTCAGGGCGATATTGCTGCATTACGCGCTTTTGGCTCATCACATGATATTGATGTTTTTGGTCATACGCTTGCTGCCGACAACGAAGTGGTAATTTCTGCAACGTTAATTCGTACGCTTTTGCAAAACGGCCATATAGATCTTGCAACAAGGTATCTCACGCGCTTTTATTCCTTATCGGGAAAAGTTATTCATGGAAGGGGAAAGGGTAGTGGCTTTGGTTTTGCAACGGCAAATATTCTTTGTCAAGCAAATCATTGTGTTCCTCAATCTGGTGTGTATATGGCATGTGTTGTTTGTCAAAACCATATCTATCCAGCTGCAGTAAATGTGGGGATCTCTCCAACCTTTTCTTCCGAAATTTATGAGAGTGAGCAAGCCCAGGTTCAAGATAATCTTCAAAATGCCGACCAAAATAACGCCCACCATAACTCCCAAGACAGCTTCGAAAAGACTGTCCAAGACAACACCCAAAAGAATACCCACGATTCAAAGAGGCGCCTTTTATCACGACAGGGATTTTTAGAAGCACATTTGTTAGGATTTACAGGCGATATATACGGCCAAACTGTTGATGTTATCTTTGTTAAACGCATGCGTGATGCGCGCAAATTTGAGTCGGTGTCTGCGCTTATCAAAGTAGTCCATGATAATATTGAAGAAGTAAAAAACTGTCTAGGAGAAACTGGAATCGAGGTGTACAGGTATGGAAACAGACGATAAAGAACGTGTGCGCGCTGCGGTAAATTTTGAACAGCTTGTAGCAGAAACCGTACCTTTACGACCTCGCGGTGCAGATTTGTGGGGCTGTTGTCCTTTTCACCACGAGAAAAGCCCTTCATTTCATATCAATCCTTCGACTGGTTTATGGAAATGCTTTGGTTGCGGACTTGGTGGCGATGTTTTTGCCTACATTATGCAGCGCGAACACCTCGAATTTCCTGACGCACTCAAATTTTTAGCAGATAAATATGGCGTTGAGTTAACGCACGTCTCTCATCGTTCATCTCATACGCCTAAGCGTGTTCGCCTTTATGCGTGCATGCAGGCGGCTCAAGAATTTTACGAGCGCACCCTTCTTTGTTCGCGCTCAACAAAAGCGCAAGAAGCACGTATGTACTTGCAAGGTCGCTCATTTGGAAGTGCTGTTTCTAAACGTTGGCATCTAGGATTTGCACTTGGCTCAAACGAGTTATTAGCAGAATTGACAAAACAAGGATTTACCCGTCAAGAACTTCTAGCCTGTGATTTAGCGCGTCTTACTCCTCAGGGTTTGCGTGAGCGTTTTTTTGATAGGGTTATGTTTCCCATTCATGATGAACAAGGAAAATGCATTGCTTTTGGAGGACGCGTTATAGGGGATGGCAAGCCCAAATACCTTAATACTAAAGATACGGTTTTGTTTTCTAAGGGTAAACACTTGTTTGCATTTGACGAAGCAAAAAATTCTCTTGTGGTAACGGGCACCGCTATTGTGTGTGAAGGCTATACCGACGTTATTTCTATGCATCGTGCTGGTTTTACCAATTGTGTGGCGGCTCTTGGAACGGCGCTTACGCTTGATCATATTAAACTTATCGAACGTTTTGCAACGCGTAAGATTATCTGCATGTTTGACGGTGACGCTGCGGGTCAAAAAGCTGCCGAGCGAGCCGTTCAATTTCTTGATCAAACTCGTCTTGAAATGTTATGTGTTGTGTTGCCACAAAATTTGGATCCTGCAGAATTTTTAAGTGCTCATTCTAAGGAAGAGCTTGCCGAAATTCTTTCGCATGCGCGGCCACTCTTAGATTTTGTGCTTGCAAAAAGACTTGAGCATTTTGATACACGTATTGAAGGTCAACGTGTTCAGGCGCTCCAATCTACCAGTCAGCTTTTAGCACCTCTTAAGCACTCATTATTTTTGGATGATTATGCTTCACAAGTTGCCGATTTGCTTGATATGGATGTAAACCACGTAAAAGCATCAATTAAAGCCGCGCATAAAGAGGCTACGCGTGCGTATACTCCCACAAATAATGCACCTGTAGGTTTGCAGACATCTATTCAAAACAATACCTTGAGCAGTAATTCATCGAGGCACGCTTTAACATCACAACATTTGTTGTCTGCTGATGCGCGTATGCAAAAAAGTTCCGAGTTAGAGTTACTTTCGTTAATGGCTGCAAAACCACAGCTTATGCACCAATATCAAGATCGTATTGCGCATTTTAATTGGCTTGATGCTTCGCATGAACAACTTGCATGGGCTATGCTTGCAACGCCTGTAGGTGCAACACCTGCTCAAGTAGTAGGAGCTGCTACGCGCGCCGTACCATCGGCACCTAACCTTTTAGCATCAGGACGGGTAGTTAGTTTTTCAAACTTAGCACCAGAAATGCAATTTCAATTTTTAGTTGCAAGTGTTGATTTGTGGTCATCGATTCGTGAAGTTAAAAAAATTAAAACGCAACTTAAACTTGCCCGTTCCTCTCTTACCTTTGAAGAAAGTCAAAAACTCCTTGAAAAAGCCACGCAATTACAGAAACATATCAGCGAACTAAAGAGTATAATTTCTAATGTTATCTAAAATTAGGTTTGGGTATATAACGAGTAGTTTCTCAAATCACATAAGAATGTGTCGAAAGGATATCTGTGACATCGCAAGAATCTAATCAGGATGTACAGCTTTCTGAAGAACTTCAATCAATTGTTGATAAACTAAGTTCGCAAGCAAATACAGCAGGTAATAAATTATCCGAAGACGAAATTCAAATCGCCTTATCAGATTTTGACGCTGATGCAGATGAACTTTCTGATGTATATCAGGCTTTGCGCGCTCAGCATATTACTATTACTGCAGATGTTGTCAATTTGGATGATGATGATTTATTAGATGATGATTTAAAAGATGATGACGAGGAAGATCCAGATTTAGCTGCGGCTCGTGCCGAAACACGCGCTGCAACAGAGATTTTACGTGCGGCAACAAAAAAACGTAGTAACAAACGCTCTTCTCGTGCTCGTACACGTAGAATCGATAGTTCTGCAGTTATGCTCACAGGCGATCCTGTTCGCATGTATCTCAAAGAAATCGGAAAAGTTGATTTGCTTAATGCTTCAGAAGAAGTTCATTTGGCAATGAAGATCCAAGCAGGAGCAGATGCGTCCAAAAAGTTGGAAGCTGCAGAAAATGGCGAGATTGAATTAACGCGCGCTGAGCAAAGACGTCTTATGCGTATCGAACAAGTAGGTCTCGACGCAAAGCAGGCGCTTACCTCGGCAAACCTACGCTTAACTGTTTCGATTGCTAAGCGCTATGTTGGGCGTGGCATGTTATTTCTTGACCTTATTCAAGAGGGAAATCTTGGTCTTATTCGCGCTGTCGAAAAATTTGACTACACAAAAGGTTTTAAATTTTCTACCTATGCTACCTGGTGGATTCGTCAAGCCATTACGCGTGCTATTGCCGATCAAGCGCGTACCATTCGTATTCCGGTACACATGGTAGAAACCATCAATAAACTTGTCCGCGTTCAAAAAGAGCTTTTGCAAGATTTAGGACGAGAGCCAACGCCCGAGGAAATTGGCGAACAGATGAAAATGTCTGCCGATCGCGTGCGCGAGATCCAAAAAATCAGTCAAGAGCCTGTGTCACTTGAAACTCCTATTGGAGAAGAAGAGGACTCTTCTTTGGGCGACTTCATTGAAGACTCAACAGCGGTTGCTCCTCCTGATGCTGCAAGTGACTCTATGTTGCGCGAGCAGCTTAATCAAGTGCTCGATGGCTTAGCCGATCGTGAGCGTAAAGTTATCAAGTTCCGTTTTGGTTTAGAGGACGGACATCCTCGTACGCTTGAAGAGGTTGGTCGCGAGTTTGGTGTTACGCGTGAGCGTATTCGTCAGATAGAAAGCAAGACGCTTGCCAAGCTGCGTCATCCTTCGCGTTCAGGTAGGTTAAAAGACTACATTGGCGATTAGTTTTGTAATCTTAGCTTTATAATTTGATAAAATTTTGGTACCCAATTGGTTTGTGTTATAGGACACTTCCAAATTGGGTACAACTTTATTGTTATCTTTTATTGAGTAGATGGAGGAGAGTATGAAACACATCGCTGTTTTGGTGGGAAGCTTACGTAAAGGTTCCTATGCTCGTAAGATTGCAAATAATGTTCTTGATATGTTTCCTAAGGATTATGAAGCAAAAATCGTTGAGATTCGTGATTTGCCGCTCTACGATGCTGATTACGACAACACCGAAGAAACTGACAAGCCGCTTCCAGCTAGCTATACGGAGTTTAGAAATACCATTAAGGCTGCTGACGGCGTTTTGTTTGTAACTCCTGAAAACAATCGTTGCATTCCTGCATGTCTTAAGAATGCTGTGGATGTTGCCTCTAAACCTGCAGGTGACGTAGCATGGAAAGGCACGCCTTGTGGCATGATGAGCCATTCCGTTGGTGCTATGGGTGGCTACAGTGCTCAAAAAAATCTTCGCCTTGCACTTTCTTATTTTGATATGCCACTTATGGGTCAGCCTGAGGTATTTTTAGGCAAGTCTCCTTCGTTGCTTGACGAAAATGGTCGCATTGCTGTTGAGTCTACGTATAAGTTTTTACAAAGTTATGTAGATAAATTTGTAGCATTAGTGGAAGCAAATCCTCGTCATTAAACACGAGTACATTTTTTGCGCGTGTGCAATGACTCTAGCAGGCATTTTTCTACTTTTTTGAATTTTTACGTAGAAATTTTAATTTAGCACTTGTCTTTATGAGTGAGTTTGGTATAGTAGTTATCCGTGCTTGCGCACGATTATTCCCCGATGGCGCAGCGGTAGCGCAGCTGACTGTTAATCAGCGTGTCGTAGGTTCGAATCCTACTCGGGGAGCCAGAATATGTTATAACCGAGTATCTTTGATGCTCGGTTTTTTCTTATCTTTTGATCCTCTTCGTTTCTTTTAACCTCGTATATACATCCATATTTTAATTAATGTCCGACCCCTCAGTTATAGTACAGCTAACGGATTAATTCATGGATACATCTGTATTCATGTATGAAAGGGGAGTGTTATGGGTGTGGCTGCACGTGCTGAAATAAAAAAACTTCAAACGCTTAAAAATAATTTGGTTGGAGAAGTCGAAGCTCTTTATGCTCATCAGCAAGAAATTAAACATACCATAGCTACTAAGAAAACAAGTATTCAAATACTTAGCACCAAAATAGATAAGCTTATGTTGCAAAATAAAAAATTAACCGTGTCCGAACATGCTATTATTCGCTACGTTGAGCGTGTGCTTGGCATAAATATAGAAGATATCGAGAACAAGATACTCAACCAAACAACATGTCATTTGGTAGAAGAGCTTGGTAATGGTCGATATCCATGTAACAATGGTAAATTTATGATTGTGGTAAAAGATGGATGTGTAGTTACCGTTATCGGCGACGATAAACAGTAGAGCTGGTATCTCTTTGTTTATATGCGTAACCTGTCATTATGTGGCTTCATTCATATAGGTTCTACGTTTCTTTGTAACTTCAGCAAGTCTTTTGCTTTATTATTGATAGCTACGTTACAATAAGGTGCGTTATCTCTAGTCAGTGAAAGTGAAGTCAGCGTTTATGCGTATAACCAATGCATCATATGATGTATGCCAACTTTGTCCACGTATGTGTCATGCAAAGCGTAACCTTGGCCATGCAGGCTTTTGTGGTGCTTCTAATTCTCTTTATATCGCGCGCGCGGCACTTCATTTTTGGGAAGAGCCGCCTATTTCGGGAACAAAAGGTTCAGGAGCAATCTTTTTTACTGGCTGTCCGCTTCGTTGTGCATTTTGTCAAAACTTTAAGATTTCTCAAGAAGGTTTTGGATTAAAAATTACCACGGCGCGCCTTGCCGAGATTATGCTTGAGCTACAAGCGCAAGGTGCACTCAACATTAACTTGGTTACGCCGCTTCATTATGCGCCTCATGTGCGTGAAGCGCTGTTTATGGCAAAAGATGCAGGGTTACATTTGCCTATCGTGTGCAATACTTCGGGATACGAGCGTCCCGAAACTATAGAAGCAATGTCTGATGTTATTGATATTTGGCTTCCTGATTTTAAATTTGCATCGTCAAAATTGGCAAAAATGCTTACTTCTGCAGCTGATTATCCGCAGATGGCCGCAGCGTCTCTTGAACAGATGCTTATAAGCTTACGTCAGCATGGTGGTCGTCTTATTGATGAATCAACTGGTAAAATGCTTCGTGGCATTATTGTTCGTCATTTAGTTATGCCTGGTCACAGCGATGATTCGTGTAAGGTTTTAGATAAATTGTGGAAGATAGGCCATAACGAGATTGATATTTCGGTTATGAATCAATATACGCCTAATAAGCGTTGCCGCAAAGCCGGGGGTAATTTGTCACATGCCTTAACTAACGAAGAATATGAAGCCGTACTTGATCATGCCGATGATCTTGGCTTTGAACGTATGTGGTGGCAACAAGGCGGTACAGTTTCAGAAAGCTTTATTCCAGAGTTTGACGCAACTGGTGTTCAAGGACCAGAACTTTCTTCATTTACCGCGTCTGTGCGACGTGTGTCAGTTGCATAAGTGCTTGTACCGCAATTTATCTGCGAATATGACGGAAAGGGAAAACATGACAGATGAAGTAAATCAACAAAGAGAAGAACAAACGCATAACGAGGATTCTCTATCTCGGGCTGAGCGTGCGGAGTTATTGGAGCTTAGAAAAGAAAAAGCTGAACGAATGCGCGAGCAGCAACAGGCGCAAGCTGCTCAAAAGCAGCAAGCTGCGTTCGTGCGTGCTCGGGATGAACACATTAAATATATTCAAGAGAAGAACAGAAAAATCATGGAACCTGATGACGATTTGCGCATGCCGCTTGGACAAAAAATTGTGCTTATATGCTTAGCAGTACTTGCGGCTGCCATCCTTATTATTATGCGTCTTTCGGCATAACTTAGATGCAAGACTTATGCATTTTTAGTGGTACAATTAAGGCATTAACTTTTCATTGTAAAGGAAGATACTATGGCTCTTACCGATGCAACGTCTGCTCATGACGTGTCTCTTAATACCGATTTATACGAATTTACCATGGCTCAAGGGTATTGGGATGCAGGACTTGTGGATATGCAATCGTGCTTTACAGTCTTTTTTCGTTCTAATCCATTTGATGGTGGTTATGCTATTGCGTGTGGTATGTCTCAGATTGCTGAGTTAGTTGAGAATTTTTCTTTTGATGATACGACCATCGATTACCTTGCCTCGCTTAAAGCACCTGCTGGTGGTGCTATGTTCAAACCAGGATTTTTAGACTATCTGCGTACATTTCGTATGCATGTTGATATATGGGCAGTGCCCGAAGGTGATGTTGTTTTTCCTCGTGAACCTCTCGTACGTGTTCAAGGTCCTCTTATCGATTGCCAACTTTTAGAAACCGCTCTGTTAAATACGGTTAATTTTCAAACCTTACTTGCAACTAAAACTGCGCGTGTTGTTAGTGCTGCTCAAGGACGTCCCGTTTTTGAGTTTGGACTCAGACGTGCGCAGGGATACGATGGCGGTTTGAGTGTAGCGCGTGCTTCCTATATTGGCGGTGCTGGTGCAACTTCAAACTTGCTTGCAGGTAAAATTTATAACATTCCTGTTTTTGGTACCCATGCCCATTCATGGGTAATGTCGTTTCCTTCGCAACTTGATGCATTTAGGGCTTATGCTCAATCAAGCCCTTATAATTGTGTGCTGCTGCTTGATACCTATGATGTTAACCTTGGCATTCAAGATGCAATTACCGTTGCGCACGAGATGGAAGCACGAGGAGAACATCTCTTGGGCGTCCGTCTTGATAGTGGTGATTTGGCAAAGCTTTCAAAACGCGTACGACAGGCTTTTGACCAAGAGAATCTTTCATACGTTAAAATTTCCGTTTCCAACGATTTGGACGAGTTTACCATTCAATCCCTGTTAGCGCAGCATGCGCCCATTGATTCATTTGGTGTTGGTACTAAGCTTGCTACCTGCGACCCTCAGCCGGCTTTGGGAGGCGTCTATAAACTTTCAGCTATTAGAAATAATTCAGATGTTGCATGGACACCCACTATTAAGTTATCTGAGATGGCGTATAAGCGTACCATTCCAGGGATTCAACGCATCTTACGTTTTGTTGATAGTCACAATAACTTGGTAGGAGATATGATCGCAACAGAGTGTGACGCATCAAATGCTCCTTCTCATATGGTTGATGTGTTGGACGACTTAGTAAGTTATAAATTGCACGATGCAACTTGTTATGAGCTTCTTGAACAAATTGTTAAGCAAGGTCAGCGTTGTAAAGAACCTGATAGTTTGGAAGTTGCGCGCGCGCGTTCGCTTGATGCTCAGGCTCATCTTGATCCAGCTATAAGAAGATTTTTAAATCCGCAAGTGTATCCTGTTGGTCTTGAACCTCGTCTATCCGAGCTTACACGCAAGCTTGTTCAAACCCATGCAGCAATTCAATCTTCTTGTGACCAAACGCGACGACGATAACGGCATATCCTTGTGTGAGCACGTGCTCCCGCTTGAGTGCTTAGGCGCCGCGTGCCCTTTGTGCTCGTGAAATTTTGAATGCTTTTATGCTCGTAAACATACAAAACATACTTTTTGGTTAATTTTTATTTTTTCCAATGTATTTTGTTTATTTTATACGTATGATTAAAAGGTATACAGATTTTTGTGTGTTGTATTTGTATGAGATAGTATACGTCCAGCATGTATATGATTAAAGGAGTTATATATGCCCGAAGCAATTAATGACCTTGTTCTTTGTGCTCTTAAGGATGCCCAAGCATCTTCAGATCTTCCTGATTTCAAAATCGAAGACGCCTGTATTGAGCGTCCAGCTGATGCCGATCACGGTGATTGGTCTTCAACCGTAGCGCTGCGAACTGCTCGTCTTGCGCATATGGCTCCTGCAAAAATCGCGCAGATTATTGTTGATCATCTTCCCGAGAACAAGGAAGTTGAGAAAGTTGAAATAGCAGGTCCTGGCTTTATTAATTTTTATCTCAAGGCCGCTGCAAGTAACGATGTTATTAATGACGTTCGTGCGCAGGGTAGTAGATGGGGCTCATGTGACGATGGTCATGGTTTTAAGATAAATTACGAGTTCATTTCTGCTAATCCAACTGGACCATTACATGTTGGTCACGGCCGTTGGGCTGCTTTAGGTGACTCTATCTGCAATGTTTTAGATTTTTGTGGATATGACGTTTTCCGTGAGTATTACATTAATGACCACGGATCGCAAATGGATGTTTTTGGCGGTTCAGTTGCTATGCGTTATGTGCAACTTTGTCAAATTATGCAAGAAAAATCCTGCGATAGCAATAAAGCATATGAGCTTCTTTTGCAAGACCGTGAAGAATACGTTTTAGACGAGGATGACTCTCACCCCGAAAAACACCCCTTCATGGACGCTTTTAACGAGCATCTTGGTGGTAATTCGTATGGTGGCGATTATATTATCGAGATTGCAAAAGAGTTTTATGATGCCGATGGTGATGCTTGGTATAAGGTTGACGAAGAAAAGCGTTGTGATGCTTTCCGTGAGCGTGCATATCAGGCCATGCTTTCTCGTATCAAAAAGACCTGTCACAACGTCCGCTGCGATTTTGACCTTTGGTTTTCAGAGCGTTCGCTCTATGACAAAAATGAGCAGGGTGTTTCTTTGGTTGATAAAGCTTTTGCTCGTCTTGATGAAATGGGATACCTTTATAAAACGGATGACGGCGCACTTTGGTTTAAGTCTACCGCGTTTGGCGACGATAAAGACCGTGTATTGATTAAGTCTAACGGTGATTACACCTATTTTGCTTCCGATGTTGCATACCACTGGAATAAGTTTGACCGTGGCGCGCAGCTCTCTATTGATTTATGGGGCTCTGACCACCATGGATATATTGCTCGCGTTACTAATGTATGTGATGCACTTGGATTTAAGGGTCAATTTAAGGTTGACTTAGGTCAGTTTGTAAATTTGCTGCGCAACGGTGAGCCTGTTCGTATGTCAAAACGTCGTGGTACTATGGTTCCTTTTGACGAGCTGATTGCAGAAGTTGGGGTAGATGCTACACGCTATACCCTGGTAAGCAAATCATCTAATCAAACGATCGATTTTGATATCGAAGCTGTAAAAGAAAAATCAAACGCAAATCCAGTATTTTATGTTCAATATGCTCATGCGCGTATTTGCTCGATCTTGCGTCACGCAGCTGGTGTAAGCGAAGAAGAAGCTAAATCATTAGGCATGGATGCTGTTGCACAAAAAGCAATTGGTAATGCCTGTGATTTGTCGCTTTTGGTTCATCCCATGGAAGCTGCACTTACGCGTAAACTCTCTGAGTTCCCCGAGCTTATTTCAGGTTGTGCACGCGATCGTGCACCTTTCAGAATCACGCATTTCTGCGAAGAGCTTGCAGGTGCTTTCCACGGCTTTTATGCAAATTGTCAAGTACTTTCAAGTGAAGGTAGACAAATTGATCCAGAGCTCTCTCGTGCTCGTCTTGCAGCCTGTGATGCAGTTCGTATTAATCTCGAAGTTGCGCTCAAGCTTATTGGCGTATCTGCTCCTGATGTAATGTAGTATGTAGGTTCTTTTACTCGTATCAGTCATGCTGTTTAGCTAATCTAACAGCATGACTGTTAGTTTTTCAAGGAAGTGTTACTGAGCGTTCGTTGGCAAAAGCCTAACTACTCCTTTTCTATATCTTCGTTTGTGTATATTCTGTTAGTTTGCCGTATTTCAAAATACTTTTATTTCAAGACACATTTTTGAATTATTAAATGTGTTAGTATACAGTTGTTTTGTATTTTAACTATTAAATCCCTTTATACGTTTGTTATATCGATCAGAGTGATTAAAACGTTTTCTTCGATGATTTAAACGTCTTATATCTAATAGTTAATTTATTTTCACCTGGAAACAGTTACAAGAAAGGCATATTCCAATTATGAACCAATCAGGTGTAGATTCAGTTACTCCTCAAAAACGCCGTCGCGGTCGTCCGCGTAAAAATCAAAATCCGCTTGATTCCTCGTTAGATACTTCTTCTCAATTTGTACATGAGGAATCCAGTAACGAACAAGCATCAGAACACGAACTTATTAAAAATATTGAGGATGGGTCTCTTCCTTTAATTAATCTCCCTAAGCGCCGTCGTGGTCGTCCTCGTAAAGCAGATATAATTGCACGTCAAAAGGCTATAGAAGCTGCACTTTTAGCGCAACAACAATCGATAGAATCCCATGACATCATGTTAAAAGCTCAAGAGGTTCCGTCTTCTGTTGATCTGAATATATCAAATCAAGCAAATGTTGTTGTATCGCATGAAAAGTTACAAAAGCCTGAAATGCCTCAAAGCCAAAAGTTGCATCGTGTTGCATCAGATATAGTACCTAAGAAAGAGCAAACTCAAGAGCAAAACCAATCACAAACTCCTGAAGCGGCTCAACACAGTGCTGTATATCATGAAGTAAGAGCAACTACACCTCAGATCGAGAATGAATCAGAACATCAAACTAACTCCGAAGCAAAAATCCCATTTACTGCTACGCCAACAGTAGAACTGCGTCGTCATCGTCGTCATAACAATGTCGATCAAATAAAATTAGCTTCTCAAGGTAAGAATATTTCAGCTGAAAATGCAATTAACGAGTCTATTGCATCGAGCAACACATCAGAACCTTTAACTGCAGCGTTGAGTCAATCAACTCCACAAGCTACGCGTGTGAATCAAACTGCTGTCAAAGTTCCACAAGTGAATGTACGTTTTACAAAGCAGCAGCGCAGACGGGGTAGAAAAACAGACAATGCAGCACCGAGCGAACCTTCTCTTACTCAAGAGCAGCTATCAACTATGAAAGTAGCCGAGCTGCGCGCGAAAGCACAAGAGCTTGGGCTCGAAACTTCAGGTGTACGTAAGAAGGTTCTTATAGAGCAAATCTATAGAGCTGCTGCAGCTTCAGAGGGCTTTGCCTCTATTCAAGGGGTATTAGATATACAACCAGATGGTTATGGATTTATTCGCACAGGTAATTATATGAGTGGCGATAATGACGCATTTGTCCATCAGCAACTTATTCGACAATATGGTCTGCGTCCTGGTGATTGGATTGACGGTCGTGTTTCTCCAAGCCGTAACAATAAGTTTCCTCCGCTTCATAAAATTGTTCAAATCAATGGTAAAATGCCTGAAGAGATTCGTAAGCGCCCGCGTTTTCGTGATTTGACTCCTGTTTATCCTGATGAACGTCTTATTATGGAAAACGGTCAACAATCAATAACAGGACGTGCGATTGATTTGGTTGCACCTATTGGAAAAGGTCAGCGTGGACTCATTGTTTCTCCTCCAAAAGCAGGTAAAACAACTATTCTTAAAAAAATATGTCAATCTATTACAGCAAATAATCCCGAGGTACATCTTTTCTGCTTATTGGTTGACGAGCGTCCAGAAGAAGTTACCGATATGCAACGTTCCATAAAAGGAACCGTTGTTGCCTCCACCTTTGATATGCCAGCAGAGAATCATACCTCAGTTTCTGAGCTTGTTATTGAGCACGCCAAACGCCTTGTTGAACTAGGACAAGATGTAGTAGTTGTTCTTGATTCGATTACGCGTCTTGCGCGTGCATACAACCTTGCACAACCTGCAAGTGGACGTGTTTTATCAGGTGGTGTAGATTCCGCTGCTTTGTATCCCCCTAAGAAATTCTTGGGAGCTGCACGTAATATCGAACACGGTGGATCACTTACCATACTTGCATCTGCTCTTATCGATACTGGTTCAAAAATGGATGAAGTTATCTTTGAAGAGTTCAAAGGTACGGGCAATATGGAACTTAAGCTTGATCGAGATTTAGCAGATCGTCGTATTTTCCCAGCTATTGACCCTGTTTCTTCAGGTACGCGTAATGAAGATCTGCTTATTGCCAAGGAGCTTCAGCCATTTGTTTGGGGTCTTCGTCGTGTGTTGGCAAATATGAACAATACCGAACGCGCAGCTTCGGCACTTGTTAAGGGTCTCAAAGAAACAAAGGACAATGAGGACTTTTTAATTCGCTCTGCTCGAAAAGCGCAAGCAATAGATTATGTAGACTCTCCGTCAAAACTTTAGACAAACATATAATGCTTGTATAAATGAGTCGCACCAGATGAACAACTGTGTGGCTCATTTTTTCTTAGCTCTGCGTTTTTTTCTACCATGCGAACAATACTATAGGTTGAATGTGCACACAACCGTTAAAATTTATTCGCCTTTTATATTTAACCTTGAACTTTTCTGATTTTTGCGTACTATTAAAGATAGTTACTTAATAATTCATACTGATAAACGGTATACGCAGATTAAACACACACCGCCGTTTAGTAATTTCACTGCAGCGTCTTGTTTACCTGCGTATCTAAAACTTGCAAGAGGGGTTTAGATATGAAAGGCATAAGAAGTAAACAAGCTATCATCGCAGGGCTTCTTTCTTGTAATTGTGCGTTTGCTCCTCATTATGCCTATGCTACACGTCAACCTCTTACTCTATTTCAGCCGAACGCTGATTTTGGTTTTGGTCTTTTAACTGGGGTTGGTATTTCTGGCCTTATCGCTACAATTTCATATTTTTTAGTTCAATATCGCCATCATCATGACGACGCTGCCTTTGATGAGTTTTCTAATAATGATGAAATATCAAATCTAAAGGCATCAAAGGATGGTTGCTTACCATCAACAGATATACCTGTTTCCGCACTTCATGCAAGTGATGATTATGCTGATATTGCAACGAACTATGTACGTCATCAGTCCTTTAAAGAACGTATGGCAACGCGTGCTCAAGGTGTTGCCAAAATTCTCAAAGATCGCTTATCTTCTGATCGTTTTGATGATCTTCCTGTTATTGAACGAGCCGACGGTTCAGTTGGAGATGTCGGAACAAGTTGGTGGGAAGCCCGTGTTGGTAAGAGTGCTGCTCATGTTGGTGATGAGGATTCTTACCAAGAAATGGCGCCTGTTGACTTTAGTCATAATCCAACCTGGTTAGAAGAAGAAACTCAAAATAGGAAGTCAAATCCTGTTAAAGATACCATCAGCTCTTATAAATCACGCGCCGATTATATTAGAAATTCGATTGCAGAAGTTAACGAAGGCACATATCCTGCTAAGCGCAGTGTTGAAGAACTTGATCATGAAGATTTATGGGAAGTTGCTTTACACAATATGAATGAAAAGATTATTCATGCAGACGATCCAGAGCCTCTTAAGGTGTCTGTTGATCTTGATTCGCTTGATGAAGTGGATAACATGAGTAATATTACGGCGTTTATTCCTTTTAAGGCGCCTGCTAACCATCCTGAAGTTGTTGACAGGGATTCTTATGTTGATTACTTATTAGCAGATGAGTTTTCGCGAAATGAGTCGGGGATCGCGCGCAAGAGTTCTCACAGATATTTAAAGGTTCTTGAAGGCGGTAGTCAAACGTTGCCTCTTCGCTTTGCCTCTAACTCACATTCGGCAACTCGATTAAGTCATGTGCCCAAACATATGTCTCAGTCTCCTTCTAAATCGTGTGTGTTTCCACCCAAACATTTTGCTGAAACCGCTGTTAAAGAGGCATAATGCTTCTTAAGGGGTATCGAGCACTTCAGAGATTTATATCTAAATATGCTACAAGTATTCTATGGATTTCTACACTTCTTTGGATAGCTAGTATGTGGCATCATTCTGCTACGCCTGGAGTTGTGTCGTCTGCTCAAAGTGATACATTGGTTTATAATCTTTGGAATGTTTTTACTTTTGTGGGTGTTCAAAATATTCATACGATGGTTTTAATTGTGCGAAAAAGTGCCCATATCCTTGAGTATACGGTTTTTGGTGTTCTTCTCACATCTTTGTTTATCAAGGTTTGTTCCGAACTTGCATGCACTTCTTGTTGTTTAGAAAATAGAGATGTTTTACGTACTAAAACTTTACAACTTGGACTTGTTTTTGTTTTAGGAGCTTGTGTTGTTCCAGCTTGCGATGAAACAATACAGTTGTTTGTTCCTGGTAGAAGTGGTCAACTTACTGATTGCTTTATTGATTTGGTTGGTGTAGCTTGCGGCGTATGCATAGTTACGGCTATCTATAAACATTATAAGAATTCTAGGAAAACCCACAATTTCTAATCTCGCGAAATTTTATAAGGCGTTTAGCTTGATATTCCCAGAATTCTTAACTTTAACATGCTGCAAAAAGCATATTAGTATTCAAAAAACTATGTATATATGTCTATGATTATCCAATAATAAGAAAGAAATCAGGGAGGAACTTTCCGATTTTCTCATACATTTAAAAAATTATGATTACCGATTTGTTACCTAAAATGAGTAAATTCTCGTATTTTTATTTCAATTTTGAATACTTTCGTTAACAAATGATGACAAGATTTGTTTTTGGACAAAAAATTTCTAACAAGGCTTTACAGTATTCATCAAGAGTTGTTATCACATACATAAACGATTTGAAGGGGGATATGATGATGACTAATCTCACACGACGTCAATTTGTCAAGCTGAGTGCGCAAGCCGCTACACTGATGGGGGGTTTGTCTATTATTGCTGGTTGCAATAATAACATGTCCTCACAATCAAGCGATTCATTAAAAGTTGGTGTTATGGGGCCGTATACGGGCGATGTTGCTCAATACGGCCTTGCTATTAGAAACGGTGTTCAACTTTATGTTAAACAGTTCAATGCTAATGGTGGTGTTAACGGTAAAACCGTCGATCTTATGATTGAAGACGAAAAAGGCGATTCTACCGAGGCAAAGAACGTTTACGAAAAAATGCTTGATGCAAAGGTATTGGCTATCATTGGTGACGTTACCTCAACGCCTTCTATTGCAGTTGCTCAGGTTTCTGCAAATGATAATATGCCGCTTATTAGCGCGTCTGCTACTGCTCCAGCCTTTACTTCATTTGGTCATAATGCATTTAGAGCCACTATGACAGATGACTTCCAAGGTAAAGTTATGGCTAAGTTTGCACAAAAGCAGGGATATAAAACGGTGGGAACAATCTATAACTCTGGTGGTGATTACGAAAGCGGTATTAACAAGATTTTTGTTGAAGAATGTCAGCAACTTGGTATTAACGTTACATCGCAACAGGCATATGCAGCTGGAGACGTAGATTTTAATGCTCAGCTTACGGCTATTTTTGCAACGTCACCTGATGCCGTATTTTGTCCTAACTATTATCAAGACAGCGGCAAAATTGTTACCCAAGCTCGTCAGCTTGGTTACAAAGGCGTGTTCCTTGGCGCAGACGGTTGGGCTAACATGGTTGACGGTGATGATAAGTATGCTTCACCAGAAGATTTGGAAGGTTGCTATTATAATTGCCCGTTCATTGTTGAAAATGATAATGACAAAGTCAAAGACTTTGTTAAAGCTTATCACGACGAGTATGGCAAGAATCCTTCTAACTTCTGCGCACTTGGTTATGATGCCGCAATGATGATGTGTGCAGCTTTGAAAACCGTTGACGATAAAGGCGACGTTAAACCTGGAACCGAAGAGTACAAGCAAGCTCTCATTGACGCCATTGCTCAGGATAAAGTGGACGGTGTAACAGGTTCTATTGCATTTGAAGGAACTGGTGATCCAGTTAAATCAACCCTTGTTGTTACCTTTGATAAGGGTAAACAAAAAGTATTTCAGGTTATTGAAGCAAAATAACTAATCTTTAATTTTGGTAAACCCTTATGCAAGATGTAAAGGCATAAGGGTTTTGCCATATAAAATGACCGTATTTGCTGTATTTTTAGTAGTTTATATATTTTTTAACTCATCGTCAGTTGTTTCGTGATAAGGAGGTTTGAGATGATAGGAATGCAAATTCTTAACGGGTTGCAAGTTGGTAGTATTTATGCGCTCGTTGCTTTGGGCTACACTATGGTGTACGGAATTATCCTGCTTCTCAACTTTGCACATGGAGATATTATTATGGTTGGTGCCTATATCTCCTGGCTTTGTTTAGTTCAGTTAGGAATTGGTCCTATACCTGCTATTATAGCAACGATTCTTGTCTGCACGCTTTTAGGTATTGTCATCGAAAAGCTTGCGTATGCACCCCTAAGAAATGCTCCTCGTTTATCTTTGCTTATTACTGCAATTGGCGTTTCGTATTTTCTTGAGAATTGTGCACAATTAATTTTTGGTGCCGATGCAAAAGTTCTACCAAACTTCTTTGAAGTGTCATCATCTGAGTTCTTGGGTCTTCCTATTTCTACCGTTGCTGTAATTACCATTGTTGTTACTGGCATTTCGTGTGCGATTCTTACGCTTTTAGTCAAAAAAACCAAGCTTGGCGCTGCTATGCGTGCCGTATCCGAAGATATGGGAGCCGCGCGCTTAATGGGTATTAACGTTAATACTGTTATTTCGTTTACCTTTGCACTTGGCTGTGTCCTTGCTGGTATTGGCTCTGTTCTTTATAGTATGGCGTATGCACAAGCTAGCCCAACAATGGGTGTTATGCTTGGCACGAAAGCTTTTGTTGCTGCCGTTTTAGGCGGAATTGGTTCTATTCCTGGTGCAGTAATCGGTGGTTTGGTTGTGGGCTTTGCCGAAGTTCTTGTTTCTGCATGTGGTCTCTCTGTTTGGAAAGACGCGATTGTCTTTTTGCTTCTTATTATTGTTTTGGTCGTTAAGCCTACAGGTATTTTAGGCAAACCGATTAATGAGAAAGTTTAGGAGAAGAACATGCGTTTATTTCATTCGTCTCAAAAAACATCAAGCAATAGTGCTAAACCTGCCCAAGATGCTCAAGCATTTGAGAGTGCTCCTCATCTTTCAACACCTGTGAGCTATCTTGTTAACACGCTTCTTATTGTGATTGTTATAGCACTTGGTCAGTTTTTAATTGCTTCTGCATTTATTTCTCGATATCAAATTTCTGTTCTCGAACAAATTGGTATTTATATCATCATGGCTGTTTCCCTCAACTTGGTAACAGGCTATCTTGGACAGTTGCCACTTGGTCACGCAGGTTTTATGTCGGTAGGAGGTTATGCTGGCGCTATCTTTATTATGAAGTGCGCCGAGGCTCTTCACCTGGCACCGCGTGCCTTTGTCCTTTTATCTCCCGTTGCAGTTGCTATTTTTATAGGTGGCGTAGTTATTGGTGGCCTTGCTGCGGCTCTGTGTGGCTTAATTATTGGTATTCCCGCGCTTCGTCTTAAAGGCGACTACTTAGCTATCATTACTCTTGGTTTTGCCGAAATCATTCGTGTGGTTATGCAAAATTTTGATGATACCTTTAACGTTACCCTTACGGGAGGCGCAAAAGGTTTAACCGGAATACCTTCGTTTACCAACTTCATTAATACGTCGGTTCTTGTCGTTATCACCATTTTTGTTATCCATACGCTTATGAAGTCTCGATGGGGTAGAGCAATTTACGCGATTCGTGATAATGAAATTGCAGCAGAGGCAAGTGGAATTTCAATTACTATGTATAAAACAACTGCCTTTGTACTTTCAGCCTTTTTTGCAGGCGTTGCAGGTGTTTTATATGCTGGCTGTATTGGTGTTCTTGCTCCGGCAAAATTTGGTTTTATGAAATCGGTTGAGATTTTGGTTATGGTCGTTTTGGGCGGCATGGGTTCTATGCTTGGATCTATTCTATCTGCAACTACACTTACCGTTCTGCCTGAATTACTGCGAGGATTTTCTGACTATCGTATGATTGCATACTCTATTGTTCTTATTTTAGTCATGATATTTAGACCTAAAGGTCTTTTTGGATCTTATGATTTTTCGCTCTCGCGGATTCTTGGTAAGCTGATGTTGACAGTGCGTGGTACGTCGGGTAAAAAAGAGGTGAATGCTCATGAGTAATGAAACTGCAAAAGTTGAAGCTGAGGGTATAGACCCCACCAATTCCGTTGTATCAACGACTACGTTACAAGATAAGCCGTCATCTTCACTCTCTTTAGGGAAAAGGCTGCGTTCCATTCTTGTTCCTGTTGAGTCACCTAATTTATTGCCCGAGCGTGATCTTGGAAAAATTCCTGTTTTACAAGCAGAGCATTTAGGAATCGATTTTGGTGGTCTTACAGCCGTTGATAACTTTAATATTGCTATTGGTAAAACCGAAATTGCAGGTTTAATAGGTCCTAATGGTGCAGGTAAAACTACTATCTTTAATCTACTTACCAACGTGTATAAACCTACGCGCGGTACTGTTTTAGTAGATGGCTATGACACCGCTGGTAAAACCATCACGCAAGTAAATAAAATGGGTGTAGCACGAACGTTTCAAAATATTAGACTTTTTAATCAGATGAGCGTTCTTGATAATATTTTGGTTGGTTTTAACTCTTCTATGTCAACAGGGCTTGTGAGCGATGTTTTTCGTCTTCCTAAGCACTGGAAGCAAGAGCGAGAATTTAAAGAGAAGGCATATGAGCTTTTGGGCTTGTTTGACATGCAAAAAACAGCTTATACCTCTGCAGGAAATTTGGCATATGGACAGCAGCGCTGTTTGGAAATTCTTCGTGCGCTTGCAACACAACCAAAAGTGCTATTGCTTGATGAGCCTGCTGCCGGTATGAATCCTTCCGAAACAGCTGCACTTACCGAGCATATCGAAATCATTCGTGACACATTTAAGATTGCAATATTGCTTATTGAGCATGATATGAACCTCGTATGTGGTGTGTGCGAATCTGTTGGTGTTCTTGATTACGGAAGAATTATTGCTAAGGGAACGCCTGAGGAAATTCAACATGACCCACGTGTTATAGAAGCCTACCTTGGTAAACAGGAGGTGGCGTAAATGGCGCTTTTAAAAGTTTCCGATTTACATGTGTCTTACGGAATGATCAAGGCCGTTCGTGGCATCAGTTTTGAAATAAACGAAGGTGAGATTGTTTCTTTAATTGGTGCCAACGGTGCAGGAAAGTCTACAACGCTGAACACCCTTGCAGGTTTGCTGAAGCCTCAGTCTGGAGAAATTTTATTTGAGGATACATCCCTTGTTGGAATGCCTGCTCATAAAATTGTTCGCCATGGTCTTGCACTATGCCCAGAAGGCCGTCATGTTTTTACCAATATGCGTGTTGAAGAAAACCTTATGATGGGTGGATACACGCAAAATGACGCACAGAATAAACAAACGCTTGAACGTATTTACGAGCATTTTCCTCGTTTAAAAGAGCGTCTTAAGCAATCAGCAGGTACCATGAGTGGCGGCGAGCAACAAATGCTTGCTATGGGTAGAGCTTTAATGAGTAAACCACGTTTGCTCATGCTCGACGAGCCGTCTATGGGTTTGGCTCCTATTTTGGTTAAGGAGATTTTCTCTATTATTAAAGAGCTTAACGAGCAGGGGACTACTATTTTATTGGTAGAACAAAACGCTTCGATGGCTCTTTCAATTGCTGATCGTGGCTATGTTTTAGAAACAGGTACGCTCACAAAAACTGGTACGGGACAAGAGTTGCTGCATGACGACGATGTTCGCAGAGCTTATCTTGGTGGCTCTTCCAAAAAGTAATATCATCTCTATGCGTTGCTTATAACTGTCTATGATGTAAAGCCCTTCTCAGAAGAAGGGCTTTTTTTGAGGTATTGTTACATACGCTTCCAAGCTGCAGACTTGGTTGATGAGTTCGATAAACTATAAAAGATTTTTCTGTCCCCAAACTGTCTCACAAGAATTATTCACAGTATATAACGCCTGATAAACGGTTTGTAACACTTGGAGCTATTTAGACGCTTTATTACGGTTAATTAGTTAAGTTTTAGCAGGTGAAAAGGTGAGAAAAGAATGGTGGGTCGTGAGGGGGTCGAACCCTCGACCTTGGGATTAAGAGTCCCCTGCTCTACCAACTGAGCTAACGACCCACATACAAAATGGGGTGGGTAGAGGGGCTCGAACCCTCGACCTCCGGAGCCACGGTCCGGCGCTCTGCCAACTGAGCTACACCCACCATCAAGTAGTGCGTTGATAATGATGACGAATAATTGTAAAAAGTGCAAGCCTTTTTTGCGAAAAAGATTGAAATATGGAAAAATCTTCGTAATCTTACATGAATATTACGCTTAAACTTTCTGTTTGATGATAATTGTGAGGATGTACAGACATGTGACTCGTGTGATTTGTTACCGCCTTTAACTTACACATCGTCTCACAATAAGCTCTTGCAACGTTCTAAATTTATGCAGCTAATGGTAAATTATTCTATTTCAATGATGACTATAAGATGGTAACTGGGGAACTTACGTATAAAGTTAAGATCTACTCTCTTGATCCGCAAGAAGGCTTCGTATTGGTTAATGATATTCCTATTCGTCATACTCAAGCTTACGAAGACGGTGCTTTTGCGTTTTTTAAGGCAAAAAAGCACTCAAGCATAACTGCTTTTCACGGAGAATACTTTATATGTTTTGAGTCTTTGCTCCTTTAACATGTACGAGTTAATCTAAAAGTTATACCGTTTATGGTATAGCTCTTTTTTAATATGTTTGTCTTTAGTCCATTTTTACCTGAACATAGCTAAATGCCAAAAAAGACCTACTCACACGGTATGGACACCCTAGAAAATGAAATCCATTTCCAAATATGAATAAATCGTAAACATTAGAGCTTTCTCTAAATTTATGTAATAACTCCTTGTGAATACTGATATAGTACCTATGAAATGAAAATAGATTTCATATTCGCTTAGACGTAATTTTGTATTATTTTATGTGGATATGGCAATTGGTGTCCAGTTGGGGAGGAACGTTGAATAAAAGAATTCTATGGGGCGTGGGTGCAGTTCTTATGGCGTGCTGCTTAAGCCTACCGTTGGTTGCATGTAAGGGAAAACAAGATAAACAAGCAGATACATCAACTGTAGAAAGTTCTACAGATGATGCTTCTAAGAAAACAATCTATACAACTTTTTTTCCAGTTTATGACCTCACTAAACGCATTGTTGGTGACAAAATGAATGTTAAGATGATCATAAAAGGTAGTCAGGAACCTCATGATTTTGAACTTAAAGCAAAAGATATGGCCGCTATGAGCAAAGCAGATTTGTTTGTTTATAACGGAGCGGGTATGGAAGCTTTTATTCCTGATTTAAAGAAAACTGTTGGCGACGATTCTAAATTTCTTGATTTAAGTCAAGGCTTAGAACTTCTTGAACATACGTCAAAGCCTGTGGGTGATAGCCTACAAGATGCTGGGTCTTCTAATGAATATGAGGTAGTTAAAGATACTACCAAGGATACTCAAGAATCCGAGCATGGTAATGTTAATCCTCATACGTGGTTAAGCATTAAGAATGCTATGGAAGAGCTTGATACCATTTATCAAAAATTAGCCACCATGGATCCTGACAATGCGCAGTATTACAAAGACAACTATGCAAAGTCACTTGCTGAATTTAAGCAACTAGATAAGAAATTTAGTGATACGCTTTCTAGCGTTGCCCCTGATAAACGTTATTTTGTTGCTTCTCACGCCGCGTTTAATTACTTAGCTCGTGATTATGACTTAAAACAAGTTGCGGTAACAGGTATTTCTCCTGAGGACGAGCCTACAGCTGCACAGCTTGCAACAATCTCTGATTTTGTAAAGAAACACAACATTACTACCATCTTTTTTGAGGGTAGCGCAACGCCTAAAGTTGCAGAAACGCTTGCACGTACTACAGGAGCAAAAACTTCCTCTTTATATACCATGGAAAGCCTTACCGATGATGAGGTTAAGATGGGCTATTTAGCACTTATGGAAAAGAATCTTGATGCGTTGATGGAGTCCTTCAGTGAATAGGGTTTGTAGCATAGACAATATTAGTTTTTCATATGCAGATACCCCAGTTATCTCACATGCATCACTTGATATCTTTTCGCAGGAGTTTGTTGCACTTATTGGAGATAATGGTGCAGGAAAGTCTACCCTCATGAACCTTATTTTGGGGAATTTACATCCTTCAAAAGGTGATATATCACTTTTTGGTGATCCTATCATTCAGTGCAATCATCACCAAGATATTGCCTATGTTTCCCAAAATTCTGTACTTGGATATCGTAATTTTCCTACCACTATTAAAGAACTCGTCAACATTCATCGTTCTTTTTTGCATGTTACAACAGATGTGGTTGATCTGCTTAAAATGGTTCAACTTGAAGATCACGTGAATAAAGGACTTTCTGAACTTTCAGGTGGCCAACTTCAACGCGTTGGAATTTTACTTGCACTGCTTAAAAACGCTAAGTTGATTTTATTGGACGAACCTACTAGTGGCATTGATAAAAAGTTTTCGAAAGAGCTTTATGAGTTGCTGCGGCATTTAACCCACCAAGGAAAAACGATTGTGTTGATTACGCACCATCTTCATGAATTGTCTGCTTATGTTGACCGAGTTGTGAGGCTTGAAAAGGGCCAGCTTACCGAAGTTTCTGCTCACCTTTGGAAAGAGGAGGTAGATGTTTGTGCTTGATATGTTTTCATATGAGTTTATGCAACGCGCTTGCATAGTTGGAACTGCGCTTGCTTGTATTTTACCGCTTATTGGCCTCCCTGTTACGCTTAAGCGTCTTTCTATGATGGGGGATACGCTTGCTCACGCATCGCTTGCCGGAGTTGCCGTGGGTCTTTGTTTTGGGTTTAATCCACTTTTAGGATCGGTTGCTGCGTGCGTTGTAGCGGCGTTAAGCGTTGAGGCCATTTCTTCTCGACTGAAGGCATATCAAGAAATCTCAACTGTTGTTGTCTTAGCTGCTTCAATCGGTTTAGCTGGCATTTTTACCAGTTTTATTGGTAATTCTAAATCGATTAGTTCATATTTGTTTGGTTCAATTATTACTATTGATGACTTTGAGCTTTACTTAGTTGTTATTGCTGCTTTGACGGTAGCTGTGGTGTATATAGCCATGTATAAACGTTTGTATCTAAGCGTTTTTGATCCAACAAGTGCATCTCTTATGGGAATACATCAGGCCTCGCTTAACTTTTCGTTTGCCCTCTTGGTTGCACTTTGTATTTCTATTGCAGCAAAGACAATCGGTTCGTTAATTGTGTCCTCATTGTTGGTAATTCCTGCTATATGTGCTATGCAATTTTGCAAAACGTATAAATGTACCTTATTGGTTGCTATGTGCATATCGCTTGTTGTGATCTATGTCGGTCTTTATATTTCTTTTGAATTTAATTTAATGCCAGGGTCAGTTATTGTTCTTTTGGCAACGTTTGCATTGCTTGTATCTCTTGTAATGCCTAAATACCTACGTCGACATTAACCTTAGTTAGTGGTACGTCTTTTTAATATTTCCTTCAAAACTTTGTATATAAAAGAAAGGTAGATTTATGGATTCTCTAGATAAAAAAGTGATTGATAACACCACCAATCATGCACCCATTACACCACAGACGGGTGCCCGCACCTCATGGTTTGCTCATATAACCGGTCCTTTGGCACTTGGTGCCATCCTAACTGGTGTAGCAACAGTTGGCTTAGCATTTGCCGCATATAACGGCATGCTTTCTCCTCGTAATGAAGCTCTCACAACTCAACAATTAGCACAAGAGCTCGAAAATGAAATAACAACTCCAACTGAGTTTAAGCAAAAGACTACAACATATGCAGCTGATACCACAACTGACGTGTTACTTGATGCTCCCGATGTTGACGCAAACGATATTGTAAAAATCATTAAACACGGTGACCATTGGCACGTTTTTACTAAGGATGGGCGCGAAATTATCACCTACAAAGATCCTACACTTGCTCATACGACCCAAGATTTGCGTGACGTTCACTCAGTTGTGTCTAACAGTGAGCTTACTGATATGGGAGTTCAAGTTGTGAGAATTTTACAGCACGGAAACCATTGGCATGTGTATACTAGTGACGGTCGTGAGTTCATAACGTATTCCGATCCCAGCTCCTACTATCCAAATATTACGATAGGCACCTATACAGGTTCGCATAACCATGAATCATATACGCATCCTGCATTTGACGGAGGTAGCGGACAAGATTACAGCAGTACACCTTCTTATGGATCTTCGTCAGATTCATCAAGTTCTTCGTCTGTTCCTAATATTCCTGGTCTTGTGGAAGTGCATAGTGGCTTAGACGAAATTAAAAATAAGGATATTGTAAAGATTTTAAAGCATGAGGATCACTGGCATGTATATGATCGTGATGGTCACGAATATGTAGTACACACCGATCCTCGACCCTTATTCCCAAACGCATTTGTGGGGGAGTATGATAAAAATGTTGACAACATTGTAGTTGAAGACGGTGAATTGTTTGATTATAACGATGTAACCAGTGAAAATAAGGTTTCTCTTTCTGATTTGGACAAGGTTTTTGCTGATCTTAAATATATGAAAGCCTACGATGCAAAAACCAATCGTTTTTATGCGTGGCACATGGCAGGTAATCCACATATTCACTCACACACACTTGAAGACATCATTAAAAGTGTTAAAGCAGATGCTGCGTACTTTGCTTCAAAGCAAATTACTGCTCGCGATGTAGTTGCAACGGTAAAGTGGCTTATTGACCACCCGGAAAGTCAACCTCAAGACGAGATCAATAAGGATTATCAAAAAGAGTATGCGGGGCATTCTGCACAAGATTGGCTTGTGGATAATAGCGTTAAAAAGCCATCTCGTATTGTTAAAGATAAAGAATATGGCAGCGTTTTTTATTGGGTATTCTATGCCGACGGCACTGCTGCTCAAAGAGTTTCAGATGTTTCAGCTTACGAACAGTTCCATCTGACGGTTGAAGACTACACTAAGAAAGGGGACTTAAACGCAACACTTGAAAGTGTAGAGGATTATGTATGCAAAAAACTTGGCGTATCAACCGATGAATTTGAAAAAGCATGGCTGGCATTGCCGGTTAACTCTTCGGTTCATGCTGCAGTCTTTAATGATGACGGTACGGTTGAGATTTATGGAACTACCTATTCGTTTTTAAAAGATAAGGTAGACGCGCACAAGAATAATGCTGTTCAAGCACAAAGTCCTGCAGAATCTAATGCTTCTTCAGCTACGCCTGTAAACACTTCTGTGGAATCTAACAGTTCTGTACCGAACCAAAAGGAACCATCAACAAAAGCACCTGCTGATCTGGGCAAAGTTTCAGATTCAAGCCTGTCTGCTTCTACACCAGCATCATCAGACAAAGCTGTATCTACTGACCATAACGTGAATGATTCTGCGCACACAAACGCACCCGCACCTGTGTTGCAGTAACGCTGCTTTTGTATTGAAAGCTTGAGTCTGTAAGCCTTAAGAATTGCCGCCTTTGGCGGCTTTTCTTTTTTAGATGAATATGCGTGTGGGTATGTTACCATTAGGCAAAGATTGAATTTACCTTTATGAGTAGGTCTTGGTAAGATATATCTAAGTTTATATTCACATTTGGTTAAAGAGGGTAGTTTTGCAAGATACAAAGCATGAACAAATTCGTAAAGAAACGTGGTCAGAGCCTTGGAGTAGGGATTGGTTTATTATTGAGCAGCTTGTGTCGCGCGATTTTAAGCTTAAGTTTCGTCGCAGCGTTTTAGGTGTGCTGTGGAGCGTTTTGAATCCTTTGCTCATGATGGTTGTTATGGCGATTGTTTTTACGGCTATGCTACGGTTTTCTTCGTCGTCAATTCCAAGTTTTCCTTTATATATTATTTTAGGTAACATTACCTTTTCTCTGATGGCAGATTCTACCACCTACGGTATGCATTCTATTATTGATAATGCGTCGCTGATTAAAAAGGTTCGTATTAATCGTTTTGTCTTTCCTATAGAAAAAGTTTTATTTGCGCTCGTTAATTTTTCGTTGTCGCTTATTGCCGTTGCGTTTGTTATGATTTTTGTTGGTATTGCGCCTACAGGTTTTGCGCTGTTACTTCCGCTTTTTATTGTTTATGTTGGTACGTTTTGCGTTGGTCTTTCGTTTTTGCTTTCGGCAGCAGTTGTATTTTTTAGAGATATTATGCATCTGTGGACTATTGTTCTTACGGTGTGGACCTACGCTACTCCACTTTTTTATTCTGAAGAGATTTTGCCCTTGTGGTTTAGAAATCTTGAAACCTTTAATCCCATGTATCACTACGTTAATTTTATCCGCGAAATTTTGCTCTACGGTCGTATGCCTTCTTTGGAGCTTAATTTTGCCTGTATCGTATGTTCACTGATTTCTCTAGTACTTGGATGGCTTGTTTTTACAACGCATGAAAAGCGTTTTATCCTGTTCATTTAGTTTTGATTATTGAGTTGTATCAAATACGATGTTTTCTTTTAGGATCTAGAAAAATATCGTACAATGGTTAGGTCAGTGTCTCGTACACTTGGAGTTTTTATGCACACTACTACACAAACTGATATTCATCAATCCACTTTCCGTGAGTCTTCCAATGACGACTCTTCTAAATCAGCTGTAAGCAAGCAACCCTTGTGGCAGGCGGAACTTTTGTGCCATATAGTTTCGCCTGATGGAATAGATAAGCTGCGTGTTACAACCTCTATTCCCATGGAAAGTCAAACTACTTCATCAGACTTGTATGGACGTTTTAATTTTGATCCTGACAACTTAGTTCACCCGTCATCGTTTAGCTATCAGTACCACTGGTTTTTAGCGGATGAAGGTTTATGCGGCTCAAATGGTGATATCACGCAGGCTCCCTTTTGGGATTTTGAACTTCCTTGCGATGGACGTTATCTTATAACCGTTGATGTTTTTGACCCAAATAACGACCAACAAACATTCAGCACCTGGTTTGTTTATGGTTCTCATCACAAGAGTTCAAGACCTGTTTTAGTTAAACCTTCACTTGCCGATTTGACGCAAGATACGCCAACTGTTATTGATGTGCATGACATTTCGATGATTTTTAACATAGCGTCCGAACAGTTTAATTCATTAAAAGAGTATTTTATTGCGCTTGCCCGCCGTGAACTGCGTTTTAAGGAATTTAGAGCGCTTGATCACATCAATTTTCAGATAAAGAAGGGCGAAGCCTTTGGCTTGGTGGGTACTAACGGTTCGGGAAAATCTACCATGCTTAAAATTATTGCAGGTGTTTTGGGTGCAAGTCAAGGAACATGTAGCGTAACGGGTACGATTGCGCCGCTTATCGAACTTGGAGCAGGCTTTGATCAAGAGCTTACTGCTAAGGAAAACATTTATCTGAATGGCGCTTTGCTTGGTTATAAAAAGTCGTTCATTGATGAGCACTTTGATGAGATCGTTGAGTTTGCTGAGCTTAAAGACTTTCTTGAGTTACCACTTAAAAATTATTCGTCTGGTATGGTTGCACGTATTGCGTTTGCCATTGCAACTATTACCGAGCCAGATATTTTAATTGTTGATGAAACATTATCGGTGGGGGACTTTTTGTTCCAGCAAAAATGTGAGCAACGAATTGCCGAATTGGTTGAATCAGATAACGTTACCGTTTTGTTGGTAAGTCACTCCATTGAACTTATTGAGCGTGTATGTAATCGTGCGTGTTGGATTGAGCACGGTGTGCAACGTGCGTTAGGTCCCGCAGCAGAAGTTTGTGCGGCATACAAAAAGTTGGAGCGATAACTATGGATATCCAAACTGCTACTCCCAACGAAAAACTCGCCTGCGATAAACGCACTTCATGCGACGTCTCTGTTATTGTTCCATGCTATAATACCCAGCGCTATCTCAAGCAGGCTTTATCGTCACTGCTTAATAACAATGTTTGTGATCTTGAAATTTTACTCATCAATGATGGTTCAACTGACGCTTCGCTTGCGATTATGAAAGAGTTTGCTGCAAAAGATGCGCGTATTCGCATTATCGATAAGCAAAACCAAGGATATGGTGCAACTGTTAATAGGGGTATATCTGAGGCAAGAGGTGTCTATGTTGCAATTTTTGAACCCGATGATTGGGTAGAAGCGCATATGTATGATGATCTCTTTGCGCTGGCTACACGTTATCAGTTTCCTGATATTGTGAAATCGTCTTTTTGGTGCGTGTTTAATCCAGATACTGCTTCTGAGCATACTGAACATTGCAGTTATTATAAAAAGCTTTGTATAGGCTCTGAGCCCTTTGTGCTTAAAGATTGTCCTCGTTTGCTTGAACATCATCCTTCAATTTGGTCTGCACTTTATAAAAAATCATTTTTGGATGAGAGACACATACGATTCCAAGAAGTTCCAGGTGCTGGCTGGGTCGATACGCCTTTTAACTTTAAGGTGCTTAACCTTGCGTCTTCAATTGTATATACCGATAATGCATACTATCATTATCGCTATCTTGCTCCTGGATCTTCTTCCGCACTTAAGTCGCTGGATTTACCTTTTAGACGCTGGCAAGACATGCATGATATTGCCCAAGAGCTTAATATCTGCGATGCAGGCATCCTTAAGGGGCTTTATACGGTTGGCTTTGCCTATGTTGAGGATGCTATTGCCAATGGCGCGCTCCAGGTATATCACGATAAAGCACTACATTACATTGGTAAACTTTATCAACAGCTTGATCCTGAACTTGTTAAGGATATGCCGTATCTCTCTCGTGCGGCGCGTAATCGCTATGCTTCCTTTATGAATAACTCTCGCGTTGCATTTAATCAAAAACAACACATGCGTGCGCTTATGGGCGATACCTACAAGTTGTGTAAGCACTATGGCCTCAATTATGCGTTATCGCGTGTAGCAACTTTTATTAAACATCGTGTACAATCTCGCCATTAAAGAAGGACATGTATGCCGTTTATATCCGTTCTTATACCCGTTTATAATGTGAGTGAATATCTTCGTGCTTGCTTAGATTCACTCTTGTCACAAGATTTTAAAGATTTTGAAGCGCTTTTGTTAGACGATGGCTCTACCGATGGCTCACAAGATATTGTTGGTGAATATGCTCGCAAGGATGCGCGGTTTAAGGCATTCCATAAAGAAAATTCGGGCTACGGTGCAACGCTTAATTATGGCATTGAGCGTGCGCGCGGTGATTATCTTGCCATATTAGAATCCGATGACTGTATGTGCGAGGGTGCACTCACGCATATGAGCGAGCTTGCTCGTACCTATCATCCTGATACGCTTCACTGTGGTTTTAAGATGTGGTGGAGCAATTCAGGCATCACACAACACGTTAATCAGTTTCCCGTGCAAATGCATAATCGTGTGATAAATCCATCACGTGACCTGCGGTTCTTTATCACTATGCCAAGCCTTTGGTCGGGACTCTACGCGCGAGTAGAGCTTATTGAAGCACATCACATACGATTTTCTTCTACGCCAGGAGCTTCTTTTCAAGATACGTCGTTTAGCTTTGAGGTGTTTGCACGTGCTCAAAGCTGTGTTGTAGATGATTTTCCTATTATTATGTATCGACAGGATCGAGAAGCATCATCTATACACTCCCTTACTAAAAAGGATTTGTTATTAGCCGAGTTTGATCGCATTGATGTTTTGGCACAAAAGCTTGCTCCACAAAACTCGTTTTTGCAAACAGCTTCTCTTACAGCCTGCGTAAATGGCTGTTTATGGTATTTAGACAGGCTTGATGATAAGCATGCTTTGGAATTTGTTGGCGCACTTAAAACATATTTTTGTGCACGTGCAGAAAAAGATCCTGCCTTTGATGAGCACTTAGATCGCTGGCGTGCGCTTAACGTCAAAAAGCTTATATGCAATCCACAAAAGTATTTGAATCTTCGTAAAAAGCGTCATGATTCAACGCTTTCTAAACTTGCATTTGCGTTTCGCTTAGCTGGTTTATATGGCATATTTATTGCTTTGGAAGAAAGACGTGCACGTTCATGAATACGTTATATGAACAGCCTCGCACGCTTCAAACTGATTCCAGTATGCCTTTGGTATCTGTTATTATGCCTGTTTATAACGCAGCAGAAACACTTTCGCAAACGCTTTCTTCGCTGCGTGCGCAAACATATACCCACTTTGAGTGTATATGTGTCAACGATGGATCACGTGATAACTCATTAGAGATTGTACAAGATCTTGCTACGCGTGACGCGCGCTTTAAGGTTATCAATCAACGCAATTTAGGACCATCTGCCGCTCGAAATCGCGGAATTTATGCCGCAACTGGCGACATTGTGATGTTCATTGATGCCGATGATACCTACAAGCCTTATACAATTGAGCGTGCCGTAGATATTTTTGTAGAAAAGCATCCTGAGGTTATTACCTTTGGTTTTGATGTAGAACCCAATACGTGTGCTCCTATAAGTATGCGCGAATTGCAGACACCTCGCGCGGGCGAGTTTAGTGGTTACTCAACCACCTGCATTTTTCATAGCAATTCGCGGCCTTTTGGTGTGCGTGTAGCGCTTGCTGCTTCATTTATTCAACGCGAAAATGTGCATTTTGACGAGGCAGTTGGTTTGGGCGAAGATCAGGTATTTTTTATGTATATCTATCCGCGTTCGCAAAAAACGATCCTCATTGAAGATCATTTATATGTTTACACCATGCGTCCGTCCTCGTTTGCGCATGATTTACATAAAGCGAAGGCTCACACCCAAAAAATTGAAGCGCATATGCTTGTGGTAAAGTCAATCATCAATGATTGGATTCATAAACCGTGGATGCCGCGCGCCCAAAAAGAACTTATAAGTTGGATTCTTGATTTTATGCTGTTTGACCTTGTGCAAGAGCCTCCGCTCAATAGGTCAAGGTTTGCTGCTGGGCTTGTTCGCTTGCTTGATCGTATACAGATGAGTGCTTCTACATTTGGTTTTTTGGGATTTGCACCCGAACAGCAACTTTTACAAAAGTTGTGCGCGTGTGCTCAAGGAACGAGTATGCTTTCATCTAAGGATTTGGTGGTGCTCTATGTTAAACGGCGCGGAGTTATGGCATGTGTGCGTCGTGTGCTTGCGCACTTACAAGGGCATAACTCTTATTCATAAGCGTTCATAGCTTGTATACATGCTTTCTGATTGAGGTTGCATGTTTTCCATCGTGATGATTTTATGACGATAAGATTTACAAGATTACTTCTATCATTATCACGTAAACTAAATACGACCTTTAAGCGCGGTACGAGATACCGGTAAGGTACGTGTTGTGAGAACAGCAACCAACATAGCCTTCTTACGTGTCTCATCCGCTCTTTGCAGGTGAGGCTTTTTTATTATATGTACGCTCAAGGCGTACAGGAAGGAGAGCTATGCAACCCAAGCTTAAAGCATCAATTATGGATGCCACGGCAATGCAGCGAGCGTTAGTGCGTATTGCACATGAGATCATCGAGCGCAATGAGGGGTCAGACGTTGTTTTAATCGGTATTATTCGCCGAGGTGCTACGCTGGCTAAACGTCTGGCTTCGCAAATCGAAGCAATTCAAGGAACGCGTCCACGTACAGGTGAACTTGATATTAGTTTTTACCGTGATGACGTGAATCGCTCAATTGTTCCTGTTCTTCATGCTACCAATATTCCTTTTAAAATTGACAAACAACGCATTATTTTGGTAGACGACGTTTTGTTTACCGGAAGAACCATTCGTTCTGCTTTGAATGCTCTGATGGATTATGGTCGCCCCGATTCTGTTCAGTTGGCAGTTATGGTTGATCGAGGACACCGCGAACTTCCTATTCGTGCTGATTTTGTTGGTAAAAACGTTCCGTCATCTCATGATGAAGATGTGCGCGTTTTAGTGAGCGAATACGACAAAGAAGACGCTGTAGAAATTTGGATATCAGATTCACAGCACGAGGAAGGTGAGTGCTAATGTTATCGGTTAAACATTTAATAGATACCAACAGCTTAACTGCAGATGATATTTCGCAAATTTTAGATACTGCTGCTTCGTTTGAAGAAGTTAACAAGCGTTCAATTAAAAAAGTTCCTGCGTTGCGAGGACGCACCATTGTTAATTTATTCTTGGAGCCTTCTACGCGTACCAAGAGTTCTTTTGAGCTTGCTGAAAAAAGGCTTTCTGCCGATAGTTTAAGCATGGGTGGCTCTACCTCTTCAGTTGTTAAAGGCGAGTCGCTTGCCGACACCATTCAAACAATCAGCGCTATGAACGTAGATATGTTTGTATGCCGCGCTCGTCTTGCAGGCACGCCTCAGAAAATTATCGAAAATACCGATGCCATTGTTATTAATGCAGGCGATGGTAAACACCAACATCCAACGCAGGCTATGCTTGACCTTTATACCATTCGTAAACACTTTAAGCATCTTGACGGGCTTAAAGTTGCAATCGTTGGTGATTTAAGTCATTCTCGCGTTGTTGGGTCCTTGGTTCCTGCCTTAGAAACTATGGGTGCTCATGTCATTTTGGTTGGACCTCCCACGTTTCAGGTTGATGATCCGCGCTGGTTTGCGTGTGAGCAAACTTCATCGCTTGATGACGTTATTGAAGATGTTGACGTTGTCTATATGCTTCGTGTTCAGCTTGAGCGTATGGAAGGTGCAACAATTCCTTCTCGTCGTGAGTATAACCGCTTGTGGGGTCTTGACATGGCGCGCGTTAAACGCATGAAACCACATGCAATTATTTGTCATCCAGGTCCTATGAACCGCGGTATGGAAATTAATGCTGACGTGGCTGATTGCGCACGTTCACGCATATTAACGCAGGTCAATTCAGGCGTTCTTACTCGTATGGCAGAAATGTACTTACTTTTGGGAGGAGAAAACAATGGCTTATCTGATTAAAGGTGCTCATGTTGTAGACCCTCAAGTATCACTTGATGGTAAATATGATGTTAAGGTTGAGGGTTCAACCATTGTTGATGTAGCTCCCCAGCTCGAGGCTCGTGCTGACGATGAGGTTATAGACGCAGAGGGTAAATATCTTGTTCCTGGCTTAGTTGATATGCATGTGCATTTTCGTGATCCTGGTTACGAATACAAAGAAACCATTGAGAGCGGTATGCGCGCAGCTACACATGGTGGTTTTACCGATGTTGCAACCATGCCTAATACAAATCCTGTAACCGATACGGGTACTGGAATTAGGTATCAAATTGATCGTGCACGTGCAACTGATCTTGCACACATTCGTCCTATTGGTGCACTTACACGTGCCGAAGAAGGCGAAGCGCTTGCCGAGATTGGTGATATGGTTTTAGAAGGGGCTTGTGCTTTTTCCGATGACGGTCATGGCGTTCAAAGCGCTGGTATGATGCGTACGGGCATGGGATATGTTTCTCAGTTCGATCGTTTGGTCATTGCTCACTGCGAAGACAAATCGCTCTCAGCGCACGGTGTGGTAAATGAAGGTAGAGCTTCTACCCGTTTGGGTATGTTTGGCTGGCCCGCCCTTGCCGAAGAACTTGAAGTGTATCGTGACATTGAGCTTTGTCGTCTTACAGGTTGTCCACTTCACATTGCACATATCTCAACTGCAAAAAGTTTAGATCTTGTTCGTGCAGCAAAAGAAGAAGGTCTGCCAGTAAGTTGTGAGGTTACACCTCATCATTTGTTCCTCAACGAAGATGACATTGATAATAGCTATAATACCTGCTTTAAAATGAATCCACCGCTTCGTCTTAAGAGCGATATGCTTGCACTGCAAGAAGGCGTGGCTGACGGCACCATCGATTGTATTGCAACCGATCATGCGCCCCATGCGCAGCACGAAAAGGATTGCGAATTTGAGATCGCGTCATTTGGTATTACAGGATTGGAAACTTCTGTACCGCTCATGCTTTCAAAGATGGTCGCAACCGATAAAATTAGCATGTCACGTATGGTAGAGCTTATGGCAATCAATCCGCGTGCACTACTGCGCCTTAATGAGGTGTCTATTAAACGTGGTTCGCAAGCAGATATTACGCTTATCAGTATGTCTGAAAAAATTCATGTTGACAAAGACTATTTTGAAAGTAAGTCGCTTAACTCACCATGGCTTGGTCACGATTTTTGCGGCTGTGCAACAGATGTCTTTGTAGCTGGAAAGCGCACCTTGTGCAATACCAAGGTTGTTGCATAGACCAAAAGGTACGTATGGAGGCCGTACAAATTTGTGCGTAAAACTCATGCGCATAATTAAGCACATGAGTGCAAAGTCTTTGACGTGCGGTTTATTTTTGTATGGTTTTCTTAGAGCGTGGGTTGCTTGTGGTTTTGTAATTGCAAAAGACTTTTGATGTTTCGCTACGAAAAAGGCCTTGCAAAGTCGTACACTTACTGGTGACGCATTTTATGTGTCACCAGTTTACACGCGCAAAAGGGAGGGGAGAGCGTGGCAGTTAAAGATACAAAATTACATACCGCATATATTGTTTCAAATACTCGTGTAGGCGATGGCATCTACGAGTTGGTTTTGGTATGTGATGAGCTTGCACGCACTATGTTGCCAGGAGAGTTTATAAATATTCATGTTCCGGGAAGCCAAACCGAGCTTTTGAGCATTCCACTTTCGTTTTCTCATATTGATGTAGAAGCCGGGTTAATTTATCTGGCTTATGCTGTAGTTGGAAGTGCCACCAAGCGTTTAAGTGCACTTGAGGCAAAAACAGCTTTACGTGTTTTGGGTCCATGTGGTCATGGTTGGGATATACCACAATCAAAAGAGAGAGCGTTACTGGTAAGTGGTGGAATTGGCGCGCCTCCGGTCCTTGCTGCAGCCGCTTTCTTTAAGTCACAAGGAATTGCAGTTGACGTCATCATAGGCGCACAAACAGCCGATAAGCTTTGGGGTGTCAAGCGAGCTCATGCAATAGGTGTTGATCGTTTGTTTTTAACTACTGATGATGGAACTTTAGGCGAAAAAGGCTTTACAACCGATGTAATGCAAAAGTTGCTTTCCGAAACGTCTTATGGATGTGTATGCACCTGCGGTCCTGCACCTATGATGAAGCGTGTTGCAGCACTTGCAAAAGCTGCACATATTCCATGTCAGGCGTCACTTGAGCGTATGATGACCTGTGGTTTTGGAGCTTGCGCAACATGTACCGTTCAAATGGTTGACGGGAGCAATAAGGGTTGCTGTATGGTAGGACCTGTATTTAATGCCGAGGAGGTAGCATGGTAGAGACACCTGTTTCAATGGAAGTTAATCTCGGCGGTATTCATATGAAAAATCCCGTTAATACGGCAGCCGGAACTTTTGCGTTTGGGCAACAATTTGAAAAGTTTTATGACGTTTCCCAACTTGGCGCTATTACCACCAAAGGAGCTTCTATTAAACCGTGGGCAGGTAATCCCGCTCCGCGTATGTGCGAAGTTACCTCGGGAATTATTAATTCGGTTGGTCTGCAAAACCCTGGCGTTAATGGCCTTATAAACACAGCTGGAACCTATCTGACAGGCTTACAGCAGAAAAACTGTCAAGTAATTTGTCAGGTAGCAGGACACTCTATTGATGAATATGTAGCGGCGCTTGAAGCGTTTGAAGAAAAAGCTTCGTTTGCAGCAGGTTTTGAGATCAACATTAGCTGTCCAAATATTGCCTGTGGTGGAGCCGCTATGGGGTCTACGCCTCAAGGTGCAGCCGAGATTATGCGCAAGCTTCGTCCTCTCACAAAACGCCCGTTGTTGGTAAAAATGGGTCCCGTTAATATTCCCGAAATTGCGCGCGCGCTTGAATCAGAGGGTGCCGATGCGCTCAGCCTTATCAATTCTATTCCTGGAATGGCTATTGATACTACTACATATAAAAGTAAGCTATCGCGTCCTACCGGCGGTTTTTCAGGGCCAGCCATTCATCCTATTGCGGTTCGTATGGTATGGGAAGCGCATAAGGCGGTTAAGATTCCCTTGTGCGGTATAGGTGGTATTACCACAGGGCTCGAGGCAGCCGAGTTTATACTTGCAGGAGCAACAGCTGTAAGCGTTGGCCTTGCAAATCTCTATGATCCTATGAGTGCACCTAGAATTTTACATGAGCTTTGTGATTGGGCTCAAAAGCAAGGTGTGAATCGCATTTCCGATTTGATTGGAGCATGTAAATGTTAACAGAAGATGAGGTACGTTCTTCTCTTATTGTTGCACTTGACTGTAATAAAGAATATGCATTAGAGCTGCTTGGGCTCTTGAGCGGAAAAGCTCGTTGGGTTAAAGTTGGCATGACGCTTTTTTATCGCGAAGGTCCTGCTCTTATTCAGGAATTTCGTGATCGCGGCTTTTCTGTTTTTCTTGACCTTAAGTTACATGATATTCCGTTTCAGGTAGAAGGAGCAGCGTATTCTGCTGCGCTATCTGGAGCCGATATAATTTCGCTTCATGCGCTGGGCTCATCTAAGATGATTGAAAGCGCACGCAAGGGCGTAGAGCGCGCCCACGAAGAAATGGGCTGCGATGCAAAGCTTGTTGCTATTTCTGTTTTAACAAGCATGGATGCTCAAGCGCTTTCCGAAATTGGAATTGAGCACAGTGTTGCTAACGAAGTAGATCGTCTAGGCGCGCTTGCAGCTGCTCACGGGGCTCATGGTATGGTTTGCTCAGCTTTTGAGGCACATCGTATGCGTGAAATCTTTGGCGATAAAGGCCTTATTGTTGTTCCTGGCGTGCGTCCAAAAGGCGAGGCCTGCCAAGATCAGGCGCGCGTTGCAACGCCTCAATTTGCACTTAGCCAAGGTGCTTCTAAGCTTGTTATAGGAAGACCAATAACACAGGCCGAGCACCCAGGAGATGCTTTTGAAGCAATTGTTGAAGACATTTGTAGTGCTTCTTAGCTCTAATTTTTCTTAAAAACTCACAGATTTACTGCTAATTTGCCGTGATTTTGTGTTAATATCTTTTCTGACGTGGGAATTTTTAAAAAAAGCTTGTAATTTCCTGCGTTTATTGACAAACTGTATGCTTGCGTAACAATTCATTGTTATGACTGCATTATTCACATATGTTTGGAGGAACGATGGCATTACCTCAGCTTACTGATGAGCAGCGTAAAGCAGCTCTCGAGAAGGCAGCAGCCGCACGTCACGCTCGTGCTGAGCTTCGTGAGAAAATTAAAAAAGGCGAGGTTTCACTCGCTTCTGTTCTTGCATCTGACGATGCTATTGCAAGTCGTATGAAAGTTTCCGCTTTAATTGAGTCATTACCTGGCTATGGTAAAGCTAAAGCTACCAAGATTATGGATGAGCTTGGCATTAGTGCAACTCGTCGTGTTAAGGGTCTTGGCGCTCGTCAGCGCGAGCAACTTCTTGAGGTGCTTTCAAAATAGCTATCGTACGTACACCTCGCTTATTTGTAATTTCTGGACCGTCAGGTGCCGGTAAGGGGACTGTAATCCGTAGATTACATCAGATTTCCCCTTGCTTTGCCTTGACGGTTTCAGCTACCACGCGTTCTCCTCGTGCACACGAGAAGGACGGTGTTGATTATCATTTTCTTACAAATGAGCAATTTAATCGTGCAATTGAACAAGATGCATTTCTTGAATGGGCACACGTCCATTCCAATAGGTATGGGACATTAAAAAGCGAGGTAGAAAAGTACATACATAGCGGACAATCCGTTATTTTGGAAATTGATCCTCAAGGTGCTTTTAATGTACAGAAAGCTTATCCAGCTGCGGTTCTTATTTTTATTGCGCCACCTTCTATGGATGTCTTGCGTGAACGTCTTATTGGAAGAAAAAGCGAAACTAAAGAATCACTTGAGTTACGGCTTGCTGATGCACGTCAAGAAATGCAGCTTAAGGATAGATATGACGCTGTTCTTATCAATGATTCATTGGATGAATGTGCGAAAAGCCTCAAAGATTTGATGTATGTTTATGAAACTAAAGGAGCCTAAAATATGGCAATGCATAAAAGTGATACACCTTCTGTAGATATTACAAAGCCTGAGATTAACAGTCTTCTCGAAAAAACAGAAGAGAATCCTTTCTTGCTTTGTGCAATAGCTGCTAAGCGTGCATGCGACATTAAAAGCATGATTCGCGGTCAGCATCTACGTGTAGCTGCAATTAACGATATTGATACTATTACCACAGAAGTTTCGGGAAAAGATCCCGTTTCTGCTGCTATGAATGAAATCGATTCGGGTGACTTAAGCTATCAAAAAGATCTTTTTGATGAGGAGCTTCGCGGTTCCAACGCGCGTGTTGAACATAACTTATAACATGCGTGTATAAGGTTTTATCTGTTAAATACACGGCATTATGTCGTGTATTTTTTTATTAAGAAATCTAAGGTAAGGTTGGTTGTATGTTTTCCCGCGTATGTCTTATTCATTATCACGAAATTGGGTTAAAAGGTAAAAACAGGTCTACGTTTGAGCGCCAGCTTATTCAAAATCTTAAACATGGCCTGCGTGCTTTTGATCTTGCTGGTGTTGATAGGATTTCGGGTCATGTTCGCATTCGTGTAAAAAATGGCGATTGTACGCCAGAACTCGCTCGAGCTGCAGCCAAAATACCTGGTGTTGCGCGTGTTTCTCTTGCGTATTGTGTCGAGCAAGACAAAGACCAAATTTGTGAAGCTGCCGTGTTGGCACTTTCACATATTCCGCATTTTTTAACGTTTAAGGTGCATGCACACAAATCGTCTACCAATTTTGAGCTTCATACGCTTGAGATTAACTGTTTGGTAGGTGAAGCTTTGTGTAAAGCATTTCCCGATAAAAAAGTGCAGATGCATAAGCCCGACGTTCAATTGGTTGTTCAAGTTGTTAACAATGTTGCCTATGTGTATGCCGTTGTTGAGCAGAGCTTGCTTGCTGCAGGCTATGGCGCGCTTGATTTTGAAGCGTTTGATGACAATGCAGTTTTATCTTTAGTTGGAGTAGGGGGTTTGCCCGTAGGATCTGCTGGTAAAGTTGTGACGTTGCTTTCCAGTGGCTTTGATTCGCCCGTTGCCACATGGATGGTTGGACGACGTGGCGCGGTGTGTATACCTTTGCATTTCTCGGGTCGTCCTCAAACTGCTGATACGAGCGAATATCTTACTCGTCAAATTGTTTCTGCTCTTGATCCTACTGGTTGTATTGGAAGACTCTACGTTTGCCCCTTTGGGGATCAACAGCGTGAGATATCCTTATGTGTGCCTCAAAGCCTGCGCATTATTTGTTATCGTCGCATTATGTTTGCGGTTGCCGAAAAACTTGCCCTCGCAGAAGGTGCAAAAGCATTAGTAACAGGTGAGTCACTCGGACAAGTTGCCTCTCAAACGTTGGATAATATTGCAGCTGTTAACGAAATGGTGAGTCTGCCTGTACTTCGTCCGTTAATTGGGTCTGATAAACAAGAGATTATTAAGCGGTCGTTGCAAATTGGTACCTACGATATAAGTTCTAAGCCATCGCCTGATTGCTGCACGTTATTTATGCCTCGTCGACCCGAAACACACGCTAAACTTGATGCGGTACATGCAGCTTGGGACTCATTTGATCATGCAGCTATGATCGACGAGCTCTTTGATCACATTGAATACATAGATTATGACTCGTGTTATGCATATCATAGCTGTTCTGCTAAACGCGCATATCATCGTGAGCTAGGTAGATAACCCTTGTAGCTTTGCTTTTTTGGTAAACTTACTTGAAACGTGCAGTCATGACATAGATTTTTACCACTATATGCTGATAATCATGCATGTTTTCAGCATGTTAGCTGCACGCCTTATTTTATTTGTACGTTTACTCTTTGCGCTTTCTTTGTACGATATGACTACTGTCTTGTCGGTATCCAAAGAAAGCGATTTTTATGGCTCAAATTTCTCGTAAGCGCCACCCTTTAGAAGATCCTTTGAGTGCGCAAGTACCGCTCTCTTGGGACGTATCTTTAGACAATCGGAACAAACGTTGCCTTGGTTTAGCTCATGCTGTGCAGAATCTCAAAGATAAGCTTATTGGAGCAAAGCCAGAGGTTATTGGATGTGTGGTAGGTGTTATTATTGTTATCGCATGCATTGGCTGGTGGATATGTTCAACGATTTTGATAACGCCTGTGCCCCTTGCATCAACGGACGAAATATCTTTAAGCCCAAACGCTTCTGAAGAAAACGATGATACTAATCAAGCAAAAGAAGATGCACAACCATCGCAAGAAGACACATCACAACGCATAGTCATCTATATTGACGGCTGCGTTGCACATCCCGATGTCTATAAACTTCCTGCTTCCGCGCGCGTGAAAGATAGTATTGATCGTGCAGGTGGCTTAACCAGTGACGCAGATGTAGCTGCATTAAATTTAGCATCTGAGCTTCATGACGGTGAAAAAGTCCATATACCACGTGTTGGGGAAGACGCAACGCTTACGCGAGATTCAACTGGGGTTGCTTCTGGTGATTCTTATCGGCAAGACAGAGGCGCTTCTACAACGCGCAAAGGACAATCGCCAACGCGTCCTATTTCTCTTAATAAAGCATCAAAAAATGAGCTTTTAGAACTTCCAGGAGTAGGTCCTGCTATGGCAGATAGGATTATTGCCGATCGTCGTGAACATGGCCCATTTAAGCATGTTGAAGATTTGAAACGCGTTAAAGGTATTGGCTCAAAGAAATTTGAAAAGCTCCGAAAGTATCTCCATGTATAGCAAAAGCCAAGACAAAGACAATGAATTTAGTCTTCCTCTTTTTACAAAACCATATCTTCCTCCTATATTAGCTGTGTATATGACGGCCCATCTTGTTTTGTTTTTGGTGCTGCGTTTTGCGCGTTTATATGAAATGGCTCGCGCTCAAATGCTTATTGTATATCTATCATCTGCATTAGGTTTGCTGTGTAGTTACGCAATAATACCTGCATGTATAGGTATTGCGTGCGTTGGATGTACTGTTTTGCTCTATCGATGTGCACACGTTGCATCGCCTTGGTATATCTTTTTGAAACGTTCGAAAAAAATAGGGTGGATGGTCATTTTAACAGCTGGTATAAGTTGCGTTCTTGGTATCTTTTTGGTATACCAGACCTGTGTTCGTCAACATGTATTGCAGCATATAAGCGCTCGTAATGAGCTTAAGTGTATGTGCATAGCAGACAGTAGGTCAGTGTTTCATAGCTATGTGACACCTGCTAAAATTTTTGTAAATGATAACTATGTTGGTACTGCAGAGCTTATAAGCAAAGAAGCCCTTGAACTCTATAGCACGTATACGGTTCAAGGACAGTTTAAGGCTTATACATCTGATTCCAATAAACTTTCCTCATGTGCTCAAGGACTTTTAGGGTCTGTGACTATTGGACGCGTACACCATGTTCAAAAGCAGGTGGGGCTTTATGGATTAGCATGTTTTATTCGTTTGCAGTGTATGAATACTCTTAAACGCTCAACGCCAGAACATAGTGCACTTATGCTTGCAAGTATTTGCGGATACAAAGAGCCTATGCATCAGCTTGGTATGACTGATTTATTTAGGGTGTGCGGAATTTCTCATGTTGTCTGTGTATCTGGTACACATTTGGCTCTTTTTTCGCTTTTAATTGCTAAGATTTTAAGCCACATGCCGCTTTCCCTTTTTACGCAACGTATACTTACCCTGTGTTTAAGCATGGTCTTTGTTATGAGTTGCGGTATGCCGCTTTCAGCGCTCAGAGCCTGGGGTTTGGTTGCCTGTGGCGTGTTTGCAGACTTTTTTCGAGCACAAAGGCATGTCATATCAAGTGTTTCGTGTACAGCTTTGATCATGATTGTTGTAAACCCTTGGTGTGCCTGCGATGTAAGTTTTATTTTATCGGTAAGCTGCGTTATTGGGCTTGCACTCTTTGGCAACTATGGAAACTTTCTCGTTGAATGGGGGTATGTAAAACTGCTACGAACCTTGTCGTATTTGCGTTCTCAATCAGAAGGGCATCTCAACCGCGTGCTAGAACTTTTGATACATGGGATACAATCAAAAGCTCTTACTTCAGCTCTTCAAGTTGCGTCAATGTCACTTTGTGCGCAGGTGAGTACGCTGCCGTTTTCGATCATCTTTTTTCAGAGCGTTTCTTTTATAGCGGTTTTAAGTAATGTGATACTTGTGCCCTGTATGGTGTATACAGCTCTGTTAGCAGTACTAACCATCGTATGCGAGCCTTGTGTTCTCGTGTCCAATCTGTTTTTATGCGTAGGATCTTATGCTACATCGGCAATTTTGCTGGTGCTTAAGCTATTTTCAAAATTTCCAAGTGCGTACGTTTCCACCGATGGACTTTCTGCAGGCGCAGCACTCAGCGCAGCTGTATTCCTTGTGGTTATTGCTTGCAAGTGGCCTCGTCCTGGAACACATGACGTATACTAGTCTCACCAATTCAAGCTCACTGCTTTGTTTGAATACGTTTGTGTGCATGTGGGTTTTTGCCGCACCAGTAACGTAAAGGAGTCTTATGGCACAGGAAAACGCCCCAAAGTTGCCTGTATATGTTGCTCTAGGTACCGATACGGCAAAAATGGCAGAGATCGTTCGTCGTCTTAAGCTCTACGTTCAGCCTCAAATGAGTTTTTTTAATTGTAACGAATGGCATGCGGCTGATATTAAAGACAGTCAAACTTTGTTGAGCGTCTTTCTTCAAATGCCTGTTTGCGATACAAGGCGCTTGGCAATTATTTACGAGGCAGAAGCGTTACCTAAAGACGTTATTGCAGACATTATAGATTATCTTAAACATCCTAATCCGAGCTGTATTGTTTGCTTATGCATGCAACGTCTTGCAAAAAATTCAAAGCTATATAAAGCTATTTCTGCAGTGGACCCAAAGGCAATTATAAATTGCGAGCCACAAACGGCTTCTCAAGCGCATCGTACTTTGTCTGTACTTGAAAAAAAGTTAAACGTAAGCGTTGACTTTGATGCTGCAGATGAACTTATAAATAGGGTAGGCACTTCGCTTTCTGTTCTCGAAAAACAACTTGAAATACTCAAACACAGTGTTAGTGTGTCTTCAACCGAGCACGTGCATGCAGTTCAACCTCTAAGAATTACTAAAGATCTGGTGTGTTCGCATGTCATAAGAACAAATGCCCAGCAACCTTGGGAACTTATCGATGCGCTTGCTGCTCGTGAATGTGCTCGCGCACTTACTTTGTTAGAAGCACAAGCGCAAACGTCGCCTTTATATTTGTTGGCGCTTATCTCTAAGCGCTTACGTGAGCTTATTTGTGCAAAGAACCTTGCCGCACGAGGTCAACTTGCGCACATGCCTGAAAAGTTGAATGTAAAAAGTTGGCAGGTAAACAAATTACGCGCCGCGGCGGATAATTTTGAAGCTGCAGAACTTGACGAACTTTTGTGCGAATCTGCTGATTTAAATATGCGCTTTAAGCTATCGCGTGCAACATTTACTGATTTGGTTTTATTTGCGCAGAAGATTTGTTCGCCTCGTCAAGGTGAGATGTAAGTTAGTTAAACATTGCATGTGTCTTCATAAGATATTCATAGGTGAAACATATATACTATAAAAGCCCGAGACAAACGCCCGAGCTTTTACATACAATTCTTCAAAAAATGTTACAAATGCATACGTATTATTTATGCCTGTAAGCTATTAACAAGTTTTTGTGCTCCGCTCTTACGTTGAGCAGCTTGGTTCTTGTGGATAATGCCTTTAGATGCTGCCTTATCCAACAGACGACCAGCACGTTTTACAGCAGCTTGAGCCTTCTCGAGATCTGCAGCTTCAACAGCTAAACGAACCTCTTTAACAGCGGTTTTGAGCTCTGAACGTACAGCCTTGTTGCGAATACGAGCTTTCTCGGCGGTAAGAATACGCTTCTTCTGCGACTTAATATTAGCCACGGTAGATCCTTTCGGTAACAATTCTTGAGGCCTCTAGTTTTGCATGAAGAAAGTGGGGTTTTCCTTCATTTGACACGGCGAGGTCAAAAAGTAAGTATATCACTTTGTAAAAAATACGCTATCATCTTAGATATGAATACTATGAAAAACAATGACACATCACATATTCGCAACTTTTCTATTGTTGCTCACATCGACCATGGTAAGTCTACGATCTCTGATCGTATTCTTGAGCTTACGCATACCGTGGCTGCGCGCGATATGGAAAGTCAGATTTTAGATTCTATGGATATCGAGCGTGAACGTGGCATTACCATTAAATCTAATGCAGTGCGCGTAGCCTATAAAGCCGATGACGGTCAAACCTATCAGTTTAATTTAATTGATACACCAGGTCATGTTGACTTTACCTATGAAGTTTCTCGTTCGTTGGCTGCATGTGAAGGCGCTATTTTGGTAGTTGACGCAACGCAAGGTGTAGAAGCGCAAACTGTTTCTAATGCCAACTTAGCTATGAATGCAAACTTAGACATTGTGCCTGCAATCAATAAAATAGACCTTCCATCTGCACATCCTTTAGAGGTTAAACAAGAAATCGAAGATGAGCTTGCCCTTCCTGCCGATGACGCGGTGCTCGTTTCGGGTAAAACTGGTGAAGGAATTCACGATTTGCTTGAGCAAGTTGTCTATCTTATATCACCACCGCAAGGCGATGTTAATGCACCGCTTAAAGCGCTTATCCTTGACTCGTATTTTGACGAATATCGTGGCGTCATTGCTACTGTTCGTGTCTTTGATGGCCAAATTTCAAAAGGCATGAATCTTAAAATGATGGCGCTTGGAGATACGTTTCTCTGTGATGATGTTGGCATAAAATGTCCTTCTGAAATGCGTGTATCACAGCTTTCTGTTGGAGAAGTTGGCTTTGTTGTTACCGGTCTTAAAGATCCCGAGCTGGTTAAAACAGGCGATACCATTACGTGTGTTGAGCGTCCGTGCGCCCACGCTTGTGAAGGTTATCACGATGTAAAACCCATGGTTTTTACGGGTCTTTTTCCTACCGATACTAAATATTACGAAAATCTTCGTGATGCGCTCGAAAAGCTTAAAGTAAATGATCCCTCTCTTACCTGGAGTGCAGAGACTTCCGTTGCGCTTGGTTTTGGCTTTAGAGTTGGATTTTTAGGTCTTTTGCATATGGAAGTTGTTAAAGAGCGTCTTGAGCGCGAATTTAACTTAGACCTTATTGCAACGGCACCATCGGTCAATTATCACGTATTCACTACTGACAAACGCATGTTAAGTATTACCTCTCCTCAGGATCTGCCCGATGTTACCAAAATCGACCATATAGAAGAGCCATACCTTAAAGCTAAAGTAATTGTTCCGCCTGCGTATACAGGAGCTGTTATGCAGCTTGCCATAGAGCATCGAGGAATTACGCAAGACATGGTCTATCTGAGTGAAAAATCGGTTGAACTACACTTTGATATTCCACTTGCTGAGCTCATTTTGGATTTCTTTGATCAGCTTAAGAGTCGTACTAAAGGGTATGCATCCCTTGATTACGAGATGGACTCATACAAAACTTCTGATTTGGTAAAACTTGACATGCTTTTAGCAGGTGATGCTGTTGATGCTTTGTCGTTTATTATTCATAAAGATAAAGCTTATGCAATGGCGCGCAATTTATGCGATAAATTAAAAGAAATTATTCCTCAGCAGCTTTTTGAAGTTCCAATTCAGGGCGCGCTTGGTAATAAGATTATTGCTCGCTCAACTGTACGTGCAAGGCGTAAAGACGTGCTTGCAAAGTGTTATGGTGGAGATATTTCGCGTAAAAGAAAGCTGCTTGAAAAGCAAAAAGAGGGTAAAAAACGCATGAAGTCCATAGGTTCGGTAGAAGTGCCTCAAGAAGCCTTCCTTGCCGTGCTCAACGTGGGTGATGACCAATAACGCGTTTTGCAAACTTGCATAGAGCCTGTGCTTTCCTGTTTTATTATCTATGATCCAAATTGATAAGGATATCCCATGTCAAGTGATGTTGAATCTCTTATTTCTGAATATGCGCCCGCTGCCGATTTGCATGAGATTGTTACTCCTCAAAAGTCTTTTTTAGATTCATGTAAGGAGATGCCTTTTCTAGCAGCACCTATGGCAGGCGTTACCAATAGTGCCTATCGTATTATGAATAGGCTTGGTGGCGCTCAATATACCTACAGCGAAATGGTGTCCGTAGCTGGATTATGCATGAAGAACCAAGCTACGCGTGAACTATGTTTGCCACACGCCGCAGAGCCAAATCTTATTGTTCAGCTATTTGGCTCTGATCCTGTGCAATTTCAGCGTGCGTGTGCCCTTGTAAGTGAACTTTTGGGTGATAAATTAAGCTGTATTGACATAAATATGGCGTGTCCAGTTCCCAAGGTTACTAAACGAGGAGAGGGAAGTGCGCTTATGTGCGATCCTCATCGTGCCTGCGCTCTTGTTCGTGCGTGTCTGCGCGAAGTTAGAGTGCCCATCACCTGTAAAATTCGGCGTGGCTATTACATGGAGCACGAAACTGCTGGAGAGTTTGGGCGCGCTTTGCAAGATGCTGGTGCATCAGCTCTTGCGGTGCATGGTCGCTTTGCTAAGCAACTCTATAAAGGTGAGGCCAATTGGGAAAGTATCAAGCGCGTTGTAGAAGCTGTTGATATTCCAGTTATTGCCTCTGGTGATGTTATGAGCGCTGAAGATGCATGGAAAATTTTGTATAAAACTCAAGCACACGGAGTGCTTATTGCACGAGGTACCTACGGAAATCCGTGGATTTTTGATGACGCGCTTAAAATTTTTAATGAAAAGAAACTGCTGCATAAAGGCAATCTATCAGAGTTGTCTGCTCCCTTAGACGCTGGTTTATACGACTCGAGCGCGTGCGAGCATAATCGCCATGCTCATATAACGGATACACATAGTATTTCAGCTCGACTCAACGCGCTTGAGTTGCATCTTCGGCTTCTTGCGGCAACTCACGCTCATATGGCGCGAGCACGTAGCTTGTGTAGCTGGTATTTATATGGTCTTTCACACGCTGCTTTGTGGCGTCAAAAATTTATGACAGCTACTACACTTGATGAGTTTTTACATTTGTTACAAGCATTTAAAGAGCAGGTACAAGCACATACCCACGTTCCACAAGAAATGCCAAGTGAGCACTGATTTTATGATGGCATACAAGCAACGTTTGGCTGACAAAGATATTCATGAGTTATATCTGCACATTCCATTTTGTACGCAAAAGTGCGGATACTGCGATTTTGCAAGCTGGCCTTTTAAAAGTACTACCTCAGTTCCTTCTGAGTACGCAGCTGCTCTTAAAGCCCAACTCAATGAACTTAAAGCTGCCAATGTATGTGATCATACTACAACACTCTACATTGGAGGCGGCACCCCTTCGGCGTTACCTCATGAGTTACCTGACATTATTGAATGTGCTTGTGAAACGTGTCCATCATTGCGTGAGAAATCGTGTGAAGTGAATCCTGAATCTGCTTGTGATGATCTTTTATCTCATATGCTCCGTCAAGGTATAAACCGTGTTTCATGTGGTGTTCAATCTACCAATGCCGATGAGCTTAAAGCACTGGGCAGAACACATACGCCCGAGCGCGCACTTGAGCGGCTTTGCACGCTCAAAGCTATGGGTTTTAGTGTGTCGTGTGATCTTATGTGTGCCATTCCCTTGCAAACTGATGATTCTTGGCTCAAAAGTCTGCATGATGTTATCAATTGTAAGGTAGACCATGTAAGCATTTATCCGTTAACGATCGAAAAATCAACAGCATTTTGGGCGCGCTACGCTCATACGCACCCAAAATTTAATAGTGAGGCGGTTCAAGCAGCTCGCATGGATATTGCACATGATGTGCTTGAATCGTATGGATATAAGCGTTACGAAACCTCAAGCTATGCTCAACCAAACGAGCAATGTGATCATAATCGTGGTTATTGGAGCGCACAAACCTATATTGGACTCGGACCTTCTGCTGCGTCTATGCTCACAACCCACGCTTACAGGCGCTTACAACAGGTATGGAAAACCTTGCCAGATCTTCCTTCTGATATAGCGCGAGTTCGTATTACTTGCACCGATTCTCGTGCATCTTTTATTCGCAACCCTAGGCTTTCGCAGCGCAAAGCTTCGCTTGAATTTTTAACCTTACCGCAAGTTCTTGCCGAGGATTTGATGCTTGAAGCGCGCTTGGCTCGAGGTATTGAACCCGATGTTATTAGCTATGCAGAAGAAGTGTTAGGAGCTCAAGCACTTCACGCAACATTTGATCGGCTGATAGATTTAGGACTTATGGCCTACAATCATGGATACCTTCAGGCAACACATAAGGGGTGGCTTTTGGGAAATTATATTTTTGAAGCGCTGCTCGATTTAGCTCCTATGGAACTTAAGTCTGTTTTGGTGCCTTAAGCATTAAACCATGAAACCATCATCAATTAAGCGTCATATAAGGGTACAATTTATAAGAATTGATAAGATATGCGATGGGAATGTGTATGGCATCGGCTCAAAAAACAAATTATTATGACATACTAGGCGTAAGCCAAAGCGCTACGTCCTCAGAGATTCGCAAAGCGTTTCAACAGAAAGCCCGTAAGCTTCATCCCGATATCAATAAGGCTCCTGATGCCGAAGAACGTTTTAAAGAAGTTTCAGAGGCATATGCAGTTCTTTCCGATGAACAAAAACGTAGACGCTATGATGCTTCCTTAAACGGAAATCCTTTTATGTCGCAATCTCCTTATGGCTCGCAAGATCCTTTTGCTCAAGGTGGGTTTAGCACGCCTGATGGTTTTGATTTGGATGATTTTTTGCGCGCGGCTGGTTTTGGACCAAATATTGGCTTTGATTTCTTTACTCAAAACCCTTCGTCTACCAGCTCGAGCGAATCGTTGCACGAGTTTGCATATCAAGATATTGAAGGAAAAGACATTACCGTTTTGCTGCATTTAGATGATAAACAGGCAAAGCAGGGGTGTACCAAAAAAATATCTTATACACATTTTGTTGCATGTGATGCTTGTCATGGACTTGGCGCTCAAGAAGAGTTGCAGACGCTTAACTGTCCTATTTGTGACGGTAAAGGAACGCTTGAACTCGATTTTGTTATGCTTTTAGGAATGCCGTCTCATACCATGGTGTGTTCGCATTGTAAAGGATCAGGTAAACTAATTGTTAATCCATGCGCAAATTGCGCAGGTAGTGGACGAAGCCTCAAAAAAGATACGGTAGAAGTCTTAGTTCCAACTCATACGCACGATGGACATCGCATTGTTCTTAAGCATAAAGGACACGCAGGTACTTACAACAAACCTGCTCATGATTTGATTATTGAATGCGTTGTTGCGTCCGAGCGCCTTATTGCTGCAGAGCGGCTAGGTGCACGTTGTTTAGGTTTTGTTATCCCAATTCTTGCGATTGGCTTGTATACTAATACGCTCTATTACAATTTTGTATTTCCTGCAATTCTTGTAATTATTGGGACAACTACTCTTTGTAAGCGTGGCATTGTCCATCCTTTAGGCTGGTGGAGAAACGCAGGTAAAGCGGGATACACGCCTTTGTTGATCTCGTTTTGTTTAACTGTTGTTCCTGTTGTGATACGTAAACTTTTGGGTTTGTAAATTGTTATTAAAGGTGGGGATTTATACACACTATGGCTGCACAAGAAAATTACTACGATATATTAGGTGTTGCACACGACGCGGATGCAAAAACAATTAAGCGTGCTTTCTTAAAAAAAGCTCGTCAGTTGCACCCTGATATTAACAAAGAAGCAGATGCAGAAGAGAAATTTAAAAAAGTAAACGAAGCATATTCGGTCCTTTCCGATGAACAAAAACGTGCTAATTATGACCGATATGGCAGTGCTGATGGCCCTGCTGGTTTTCACAGTGATTATGTTGATATGTCCGATTTCTTTCGAGGTTCAGGCTTTGACGTTGACGACATATTCAGCTCGTTTTTCTCAGGTGGTGCACGTAGATCTTCTGGAGCGGCTACTCCAAACCGCGGTCGCGATATGAGCATGAATTTTACCATTACGCTTGAAGAAGCAGCAAGTGGTTGTAGTAAGAAAATCGCATACGAGCGTCTTGCTCCTTGTGACGATTGTAACGGCAAAGGCGCAGCCGCCGATGCACATGAAGTAACGTGCTCGCACTGTAAGGGAACAGGCGTGGTAACACAAGTTCAGCAATCTATTTTTGGCCAAGTACAATCTCAAACTGTTTGTAGTGCTTGTGGTGGTATGGGTAAAGTATTTGATCACCCATGCGATACATGCCAAGGCCAAGGAAGAACTCCGTCACGTGAACGCGTTTCCGTTGAAATTCCGTGCGGTATTCACAGTGGTCAAACTATGAGAGTGGCACACCGAGGCGAAGCAGGCTTGCGTGGTGCTGCTTCGGGTGATTTACTGCTTCGTATTGTTATAGCCGAACATAAAACATTTGAACGTCAAGGTGATGACCTTTTCTGTGAGCTTACCATTGACTCCCTACAGGCAATTGTTGGCTGTACAAAGGAGGTTCAAGGCATTTTGCCAGACGAAACTGTTGAAGTACATATTCCTTCTTCTTGTGAATATGGCCAGCGTATTAGCGTGTCTGGAAAAGGTATGCCGCGCCGTCAAACCTCTGCGCGTGGATCTCTTGTTGCAGTTGTTCGTGTGGTAAGCCCTAAAGGACTTTCAAAGGCCGATAAGGCATGTATTAAAAAACTGGTAGACGGACGAAACTAATGCAGGTACCTAAAGTTGCTTTTATCAATTTAGGTTGTCGTGTCAATCGCGTTGAAACCGACGTTATTGCCTCTGAGCTCGAACGAGCAGGGTGTAAGGTTGTTAATCAAAATGAGGCCGACGCCATTGTTATCAATACCTGTGCCGTCACAGGAGAAGCCGAAGCTAAAACACGCAAAATTGTGCGTCGTGCCGCAAATCTTGCTAACGTGCCCTTTGTAGTTGCTACAGGCTGTGTTGCAAATTTACATGCTGATGAGTTGTCTTCTATTGCCGATAATGTGTTAGTTGAACGAAACAAAGCTCGAGTATGCCAGCGTGTGTTGGGAGAATTTGGCTGTATTGCAGGTTCGATAGACGATGACGGAGATCTTGTTCAGACGCCTACGCCAACAGGAAGAATGCGTCCCGGCATTAAAGTTCAAGATGGGTGTAACAATCGCTGCTCTTTTTGTATCGTGTGGAAAGCACGAGGACCTGCGCGTTCGGTGAGCTGTGAGTCTGTTTTGGCATCAGTTCGATCATCTATTGCTCATGGTGCGCGTGAAGTAGTGCTTACTGGTATTAACTTGGGCGATTTTAGAGAAACTTATCATGGATCTCGCGTTCGGCTTCCCGATTTACTACAGCTTATCCTTGATGAAACACCAGTTGAACGAGTGCGTCTTTCTTCGATAGAGCCGCCCGATGTAACTGATGAGCTTTTGAGGGTAATGGCTCAATCACAAGGAAGAATCGCTCCATTTTTGCATATTTGTTTGCAATCGGGTTGCGAGGCTACCCTTAAACGCATGAGAAGAAACTACACTGCAAGCTCATATGCTGCAGCCGTAGAAAATGCACGAGCTTATATGCCTTCAATTGCTCTTGGTACCGATTTAATTGTAGGTTTTCCAGGAGAAACTGATGATGAATTTCAAACGTCCTACGAATTTTGTGAGCGTATGGGCTTTGCAAAGATGCACGTCTTTAGATATTCAAAACGTGAAGGCACACCTGCGGCAAGCGCTCCCAATCAAATTGATCCCCATATCATGGCATCAAGGAGTAAACTCATGCGCGAGCTTGCTTCTCGTATGCGCTATGAACAAGCAAAGAAGCTTATTGGACAAACCGATCGTGTACTTGTCCAAGGGGTAGGCTATGGTGTTACCTCGGGTTTATTCGACGTTCATCTAGATAAACAAACGTGCCTTGATACCCTTGTTGACGTGCGTATTTTATCTGTTATGAAAGACGCAAGCTTACTTGTTGAGCGTCTTTAAGTATGTAGTACCCTGTAAAAAAGAGTGTCAAATTTTGGCAGGTTAGCTAACAACTGTTTTACGTATGCAAAGGATGGCTATGGAAGTTATAAAAAAAGAACTTATCATTCCATGCGACATAAATCTTGCAGAACTTTTTGGCACACGAGATTGTGTGCTTCGTTTGCTTGAATCTCACTTAGGCGTTTCTTTGCGCGTATACCACAATCGTTTAACTGTTGAGGGTTCTACCTCGTCAACTGATGCAGCATTACATGTACTTCATGAGCTAATAAGCCTATTGCAACAAGATTTGCACCCCTCATCTGATGAAATTAGCCTGCTTATTGACGATTATTTTCACGCAGACAATACTGATGAATCGGTGGATGCGTCTGTTGTATATACAAGTGGCAAAGGTGTCGCTGTTGTACCTAAGACCGTAGGTCAAAAAAAGTATTGCCAGGCAATTCAGCATAACAGCATAACTTTTGTAACAGGACCTGCAGGTTCGGGCAAAACGTATTTAGCACTTGCTTTTGCACTGCGCGCTTTAAAAAATCACGAAATATCGCGCATTATTCTCACGCGTCCTGTTATTGAAGCTGGAGAATCACTTGGGTTTTTGCCAGGCACTTTGCAAGACAAGTTAGATCCCTATATTCGACCACTCTATGATGCGCTTATAGATTTAGAAGGAACACAAACCGTTGGAGGCTGGATCCAAAACCGTACGCTAGAAATTGCACCTTTGGCGTATATGAGGGGAAGAAGCCTTAACCATGCATTTGTTATTTTGGATGAAGCGCAAAATACCACACATGCACAAATGAAGCTCTTTTTGACTCGACTTGGTTTTGGTTCTCGTTTTGTTATAACTGGAGATATCACGCAAAAAGATGTTGCTGGAACAAGCGGACTTATCTCGGCTCAAAAGATTTTAGGCAACCTTGGCGATATTGCTTTTGTAACGCTTGACAGAAATGATATTGTGCGACATAGCTTAGTTGCTTCTATTGTTGATGCCTACGATGCGTTTGAAAAGCTTAGGCCTTAAGATCTCTGTTAAAACTTGCGTTGTAGGGGAGTTGTAAGGTATATATTGGTATAATAGCGTGTACGTATAACAAAACTAAAGGTGGATCATGGTGGAGCATTCGTATAACTTTTATTGCGACGAAGAAGTAGACAGCATATTAGAAGAAGACGAAATGATGCATATTTGCAGCTACGTTTTGCAAGATCAACAGGTAAAACGTTCCTGTAATGTTTCGATTTCCATTGTGACAGACGAACATATTCACACGCTTAATAAAACGTGGCGCAATCAAGATAGACCAACTGATGTTATTTCCTTAGAATGTGAACGCCCCGATGACCCTGATTTAGCAAACGGAGAAGTTTGCGAATTGGGTGACATTGTTCTTGCTCCTAACTATATTGCCCGCCAAGCAGATTCGTTTCATATGGCGCATGAAGACGAGTGCAGACTTCTTTTGATACACGGTATGCTTCATCTACTCGGATATGATCACCTTACAGATGATGAAGCAAAGGTTATGGAAGCACTCGAAGATCGCCTGCTTTTAGAAGTTGGTACAACCCGTCATGTAGGCCATGTTACGCTTACCAGACACCGTGGGGAAGAATAGCTATGATCCCTGGCAAACATCCCAAGCATCCCAATTTTAGACGATCATTTTTATTTGCCGTTCAAGGTTTTAGCACAGCTATTCATCAAGAGCGCAATATTCGAGTTATGCTTGTAGCTGGTGTTATAGGATGTGTATTGGGGTTTCTCGTTTGCTTTGATGCACTTGCATGGTGTATTTATATTTTGTGTTGCGGCTGCGTCATTTCGGCCGAACTTTTTAATACCTCCATCGAGGCAGTTGTCGACTTGGTATCTCCGGAGTTTCATCCTCTTGCAGGGAAAGCAAAAGATATTGCAGCAGCTGCAGTTTGGGTATTATGCCTGATGGTTGGTGTTGTTGGTTTAGGCTTATACCTGCGAGCTTTAGGGTTACTTTAGAGTTTTATTTAATTGACTTAGATCAGTACAAAGGAGCAACGTTTGTGTTTACCAGCGGTTTTGTAAGTTTGGTAGGAAGACCGAGTGTTGGCAAATCAACGCTTTTAAATGCATGCTACGGAGGAAAAATAGCAATTACCTCTCGTGTGGCCCAAACCACACGAAGGCGCATGCGTGCAGTTCTTACCGATGACAGCTCTCAGATTGTTATTGTTGATACTCCAGGTTTGCATAAGCCTAAAGATGCCTTAGGTAAAGAGCTCAATCAAACCGCGCTTGCTGAGCTTAAAGATGTAGACGTAGTTGCACATTTAATCGACGCGTCTCAAGAAGTAGGGCGCGGCGATGCATGGGTCGCTCATCATATTCAACAGTCCTGTGCTCCTTTTAAGTTACTAGTAATTACCAAAGCAGATAAAGTTGATGCTGCAACTGTTGCAAAACAACTTGAAGCGGCTTCAAAACTTGCAAATTATGATGAAACACTTGTGGTAAGCGCACGTAAAAACTTTAACGTTGATACCTTTTTGCAAATTGTACGTAAGCATCTTCCAGCTGGTCCATATTGGTTTCCAACTGATATGGATGTTGATATGTCCGATAAAGATTTGATTGCAGAGTTTATCCGCGAAAAAGTTCTTAATCTTACCCGTGATGAAATCCCTCATAGCGTTGCCGTTGATGTGTCGGAATTTGAATGGCATCATCATGATGTCTGTGCAATTCGCGCGCAAATCATCGTTGAACGTGAAGGACAAAAGGCTATTATTATCGGAAAACGTGGAGCACTTATTAAAAAAATTGGCGTTGAGGCTCGTAAGGATATAGAAAAATTATTGGGGGCACGTGTCTTTTTAGATTTAGTGGTATGCGTTGTGCCTTTGTGGCGAAAAGATGCTTCGGAGATTAAAAAATTAGGCTATGTACACCAGGATTAGCCTAGCTTTTGAATATTTTTGTCCTTTGCTGTACACGGTAGGTAAACCTGACATGCTCTTATATAAAACCAATAAACCATGCATACGTTAGCGTTACACGCAAAGCACAGATTGGGTGCTCATGAATCGAAGAAAACTCATTAGAAAACACGCACTTATTATTGATCACCGCACTAAGCTCAAAGAAAAAGATAGAATACTCACAATTGTCTGTGATGATGGAACGCAGCGTCAAGCAATTGCAAAAGGTGCTCTTAAACCGGGTGGAAGATTTGCGGGCGTTTGTGAATTTGCTCATGAAGCAGATTTTCTCTTAGCTGAGGGTGCTTCATTAGATATTGTTCAAGAAGCTGTGAGTATTTGTCCGCATAAAACATTACGCACGCTCCCTGATGCTTTTGCCGCAGCCTGTGTGGTTTGTGAGCTTGCGCGTTATACAACGTTTCCTGATTTGCCCAATCCCTTTATGTTCAACATTTGCTCGCGCGCGCTCAGCTTATGCGAGACCATTAATTCATATACCGCGTTGTTGGCATTAGTTGTTGCCTACACGTTTAAAGTTTTAGCGCATGAAGGATATCGTCCGATCCTTTCTTCGTGCATTTACTGCGGAGAATCTGATATTGCTTATTTTTCTTCCGCTTCGGGCGGAAGCATTTGTACAAGCTGTGCTCATGATATTGATGGTCTTTCAGAAATAACGCCCTCAGAAACACAGCTTTTAGAATTTATGTTGGGAAATGTGTTTGACAAGATTATAGATACCGATTATGATCCAAAAATTATGTATAACTTAGGACTTCTGGCGCACCAATGGGCAGCTACTCATTTGGATGTGCGTCTTCGTGCGTTTGAGTTCTTTCTCCAGATTTAAAACAGCTCAAAGCTGTAGAACAAAGCGCTGCTATTTAGATTATTCCTCACTATGCACGTTCGCTTACAAAAACTTTTGAGAAAAATTCGAAAAATACCCCGTTTGACACGAGTTCTGAACCCAAAAATTGCCCTTCGCATCACTTTTGAGAGGTTCTCAAAAATCTACCAACGCAGCTACCTGGTCAAATACAAATCATATTTTTTGAGTTCATGGCATCGCACTACAAAAACTCGTGTCAAACAAGGATTTTTTCGAATATTAGAAGAAATGTTTTGCAAAAGCTTGCTCCAAAGCGTACATACAGTCCTCTTGCGCATACATCACCAAAAGATAATGCAGCAACTGTGCATCAACACATGTGTAGTTTTTGGTTAACTTTCTTTGCTTTACAAGAAAAAGATGGTATTCTGTTAAAGGTTCGTACCTTCAACTTGGATTGTTGTCTACACCTTGACGCTTTCCCAGTTTAAGGCAAATTTTTTACAGAAAGGTGGAAACTCCTATGGCAGTTTCAAAAGAGCGTAAAGCAGAGCTTATCAAGCAATTTGGTAAAGACGAGAAAGACTCAGGTTCTGCAAGTGTACAAGTTGCATTGCTTACCGAGCGTATTAAAGGCCTTACCGAGCATGTTAAGCTTCACAAGCACGACTACCACACTCGTCGTGGTTTGCTGATGCTTGTTGGTAAACGTCGTAACCTTTTGGGTTATATCAAACGACAAAATGTTGAAACATACCGTAGCCTTATTAAGAGCTTGGGTATTCGTGACAACATTCAATAGTTGTATAAAAAGCACCCACTTTGGGTGCTTTTTTACATTGGGCAAGCCCTTCTACAATGGGGTAGAAGGAGATAATCGAGGATTTTATGTCAAAAGTTAGCTATGAGTTCGATCTGTTCAACAAACACTACAAACTAGAATCAGGCGAGCTTGCAAAGCAAGCAACTGGTCAATGCTTAGTATCATGCGGCGATTCTACCGTTAACCTCACCGTTGTTGTTTCAAAAGAACGCAAAAATTATGACTTCTTCCCACTTACGGTTGATTTTATCGAAAAAATGTATGCCGTTGGTCGTATACCTGGCGGCTATCTTAAGCGCGAAGCTCGTCCAACCGAAAAAGCAACGCTTACTGCACGTATGATTGACCGTCCAATTCGTCCTTCTTTTCCTGATGGTTTTAGAAACGAAGTCCAAATTGTTGCGATGCCTTTAGTTGCAGATCAAATTCATCCAGTTGATACCATTTGCGTTATGGGTGCGTCGGCGGCTATGTATACAGGTGGTGTTCCTTTCGAGGGGCCGCTTGCATGCGTTCGCATTGGTCGTGATAAAACTACGGGTGAGTATCTCGTTAACCCAACTTATGAAGAGCGCAAAAACTCTGATCTTGATCTTGAACTTGCAGGTTCAGAAACCTTTATTTCTATGCTTGAGGCTGGTGCCGAGGAAATTTCTGAGGATGATATGCTTGACGCTATGGCATTTGGTCAAAAGGCTATCGCAGCATTTTGCGCCGAGCAGAAAAACTTCTTTGCTAAATATGAAGCTGTTAATGGCGTATGCGAAAAGAAGAGCTACGAGCTTGATGAACCCATTGAAGAGGTTCACAATCGCGTGTTTGCTCACTTTGACGAGATGAGCGCTGCCCTAAAAGACGCAGATAAACTAAGTCGTATGGATAAAGTTGAAGCGCTTAAGGCTGCAATCGTTGAAGAGTTTACAGAAGATGAGCAAGCAGAATGGGAACTTGCGATTCCTGCCGAGCTTAAAAGTCTTGAAAAACACGCTATGCGTAAAATGGTTGTAGAAACTGGAGAGCGTGTTGACGGTCGTAGCGCTACTGAAGTTCGTCCGCTTATGGTAAAAGGTGACTACTTACCGCTGGTTCATGGTTCGGGCTTATTCCAACGTGGACAGACACAAGTTCTTTCAATTGCCACACTTGGTATGCTTAGCGAATGGCAACGCCTTGACACGATAGAGCCTACCGAAGGCAAACGTTATATTCACCATTATAATTTCCCACCATATTGCACAGGCGAGACTGGTCGCTTAGGTTCACCAAAACGCCGTGAGATTGGTCATGGAAATCTTGCCGAACGTGCGCTTCTGCCCGTTATTCCTTCTGAGGAAGAATTCCCTTATGCAATACGTGTTGTCTCGGAGGTTATGGAGTCTAACGGTTCATCATCTATGGCGTCTACCTGCGGTTCTACTCTTGCTCTTATGGATGCAGGCGTTCCTATTAAGCGTCCTGTATCTGGAGTTGCTATGGGTCTTATTCAAGAAGAAGGCAAGACAGTTGTTCTTACCGATATTCAAGGTTTGGAAGACTTCCTTGGCGATATGGACTTTAAAGTTACTGGTACCACAAAAGGTATTACTGCCATGCAAATGGACAATAAAGCTACTGGATTAACGCCAGAAATACTACGTCAAGCCCTCAAACAAGCTCACGAAGGTCGTATGCACATTCTTGATGCTATGTTGGCTGCTGTTCCTCAAACACGTACTTCTACGAAAGAAACAGCTCCTCAAATTATCAGCATGAAAATTCCTGTTGATAATATTCGCGACGTTATTGGTTCGGGCGGAAAGGTCATTCGCGCTATCCAAGATGAAACGGGTGCAACAGTAGAAATTCAAGAAGACGGTAGTGTATTCATTTCGGGTGTAGGTGACGCTGGCAAACTGGCACAAGATCGTATTTTGGCAATTATTAAAGTTCCAGAAGTCGGCGAAGAATATACTGGTCGAGTTGTAGGTATTCAGCCCTTTGGTGCATTTGTAGAGCTTCTTCCTGGAAAAGATGGTTTATTACACATCTCTCGTGTTGCACAAGGACGAGTTAACAAAATTGAGGACGTTCTATCCGTTGGCGATGAAGTACGCGTTCGCGTCTTAGACGTTGATGATAAGGGTAAAATTTCTCTTGACCGCCTTGATAAACCCGAAGTTGCTCAAAATGATGGACAACATGCTCATGCACCTGAAGCACGCACTTCTCGTCCATATACCCCACGTGCGCAGCACAAACATTTTTCACTGAAAGAAGATGCTTCGGCTCCTTCTTCTCACAGACAACTGCGTCGTCATCACGAAGTTCATGACGAAGACTAACTAACGAGGTTTGCTTGTTCTTCATTTGAACCTTTGTAGTGGTTTTAATTGGTTTAACTTTTAAAGAGTCGCATTTTTGCGACTCTTTTTTTACGATATTTTCATTGATAACGCTAATTTCAGGTACAATAAACGTATGACTTTTTACTTACTTGTTAGTCATTTTAATTTACAACTTAACATATGCAGCGGCATATGATTACATTTTGGATCAATTTCTAGAGAAGGGTTTTTCTATATATGCCAAAAAAAACTAAAGCTTTAAAGATTATTCCATTGGGCGGTTTAGATGGAATTGGTAAAAACATGACTGCATTTGAATGTGGCGACGATTTAATCGTTATCGACTGTGGTCTTATGTTTCCCGATGACAATCAACCTGGCATCGATCTTGTTCTTCCAGATTACACCTATATTCTTGAGCATGCCGATAAGCTTCGTGGAATTCTTATTACTCACGGACATGAAGATCATATTGGCGCTATCCCATATTTGCTTGCCGATCTTCATCGTAAAGTACCCATTTATTCAAGCAAACTAAGCTTAGGCTTCATTAACGCCAAACTTGCCGAGCACAAGGTTGTAAGTCCAAAGCTTTGTGAAGTAAAAAATGGTGATCGCATTCAGCTTGGTTCGTTTGAAGTTAATTTCTTCTCAATTACACACTCTATTCCTGGTGCTTTGGGAATGTATGTAAAGACTTCTGCAGGGAGCTTTTTACACACAGGTGATTTCAAATTTGATCAAACTCCTATTGATGGCGTTACAACCAATTTCAATGCGATTTGTCGCTTTGCAGAAGAGGGTATAGACGTATTACTTGCCGATTCAACTAACGCAACGCGTCCTGGTTTTACGCCGTCTGAATCAAGTGTTGGACCATCGTTGCGCCATATTATCAAGAATGCTAAAGGGCGTGTTTTTGTTGCATCATTTTCAAGCCATATCCATCGTATTCAGCAGGTATGTGACGCTGCAGTGTCCGTGGGAAGAAAAGTGGTAGTCACGGGTCGCTCTATGATTACCAACACGCGTATTGCGCGTGACTTAGGTTACTTAAAAATTTCTCCCAATAATATTATCGACGCATTTGACCTAGATACGCTCCCAGACGACAAAATAGTTGTTATGTGTACTGGTAGTCAAGGTGAGCCCATGAGCGCTCTTGCGCGCATGGCAACCGGAGATCATAAGTCCTTAACGATTACCGCCTCTGATACCGTTATCATTTCGGCCACACCTGTTCCTGGCAATGAAAAAAGTGTTCAAGGCGTTATAAACCTTCTATCAAAAACTGGTTGCGATGTCTATGACCGCAGTAAAACGTTGGTGCATGTTTCAGGTCATGCAAGTCAGGAAGAGCTTAAACTCTTGCTTGCTATGACGCATCCGCGCTATTTTGTTCCCGTGCATGGTGAGGCAGTGCACCAGCGCGAGCATGCTAAACTTGCACAAAGGATGGGCATTAAATCCGATCACATATTTATTGCTGATAATGGCGACGAACTCATTCTTAAAAACCATAAGTTAAGTTGGGGAGATCCTGTCAATTCGGGCGTTATTTATGTTGATGGTTTATCAGTAACCGATGCTAATCCTGTTGTTTTCCGTGACCGTCAAAAACTCTCGCGCGATGGTATATTCTTCTGTGTTGCAACAGTTACCAATCAGCATAAATTGGCCGATGTTGAGCTGTCATGCCGTGGTGTTTCATTTAATTTGGACGACATTTCACAAGAGGCGCTTAACTCCATTAAAAACTATGTTGAAGTAAAAGCCCAACATGAAAATGTAACCATAGAGTCATATCAACAAGGGATACGTCGAGCACTTTCTCAGCTTCTCTGGTCTCAAACTCGTACCCGTCCCATGATCATTCCTGTGGTTATGGAGGTTTAAATGACCCAGGCACAAGGAAGAAAACTTAAACGAACTAAACATACACAACAAACAACTCAACTTTCTGCGCCAGTTCGCGATATTGTAGGCATCCTTATTGCTACCGTTGCTACGGTGATCCTCTTTTCTTTGTTTATAGGAACACAGGCTCTGATTACAAAAGGGTTTAAAGACGCACTTGAATTTTGTTTTGGTGTTTGTGCGCAGCTTTTGGCGTACGCTTTGTATGTGCTTAGCTTTACATTTTTTACCAATAATCAGCGCATTCGCTTTTCAAGAGTGAGTTGTGGACTGCTGCTTATATTTTTGAGTTTACTTGCTTCAGTTACGCTTATCTGTATTGAGCCTTACGCAACGCGCGACTTTATCCTAAGCTCAGAAGTTTTTGTACATCAAGGTGGTATCTGCGGCGCAGGTATTGGCTGGATACTGTATGAATACCTAGGGAAAGTTGTTGGCCTTGCTCTTATGTGCAGCACAACTCTTATTGGGGCTGTTATCTGCGGATTACCTCTTTCAGCACTACTGAATACGCTGGTGGCTTCATTACATGATTTCTGCGAACACGTGTTTCAAATCATGCAACGTCACCCCTCTGTGTTTGAGGATAATCATTTTGGTATGTCTGCAGATTCGCCGCACGTTGCTTCTTCAAGGGCACAACGTTCTCAAGACGTTGATGAAATGAAAACAACATTTCTGGGCGCGCGTAAGACAACCGTTCTTGAGCGCGCGCCTCGTGTAGCGTCCGCTGTTACAACTTCTGATACAAAAAGTCCAGCAGAAGAGCCGCAAGCTCGAAAAACAGAATTGCTCACACGCAATGTTATTACGCCAGCAGCATCTCATGCATCACATGATGAACATACTGTTGGAGATACACCCAAACCGTCATTTTTTTCAAAACTTATACCTTTTCATGCTCAAGGTGATAAGACGCTTGAACAAAAGTCGGCAGAACGCGTGCAACATGATAAGGAAACAGCTGATACGCCCACAGATGATATTCCAGAGTTTCTGCGTACTCCTCATTTGTCGTCTTCGACACAGCATGTCCAACCACATATGGGCCAAAAAGTTGCTAAAAATATCCATGATATTGCTTCTGAAACTTCTTCTGATTCAAAAAGCTCACGCGGTATGAGTGCGCCGACTTCACGCACAACTAAGGCAGCAGCTACTACACAAACCCACGATGCAAAACCTGCGTCTGTTGCGCATACCAAACAACCTGCAGTTACACGTCCTGGTGATAGTGACTCAGATTATAAGTTGCCTAGTCTTTCAATGCTTAACTCTAATCCCAAAAGTGCGCAAAGCGCTTCGAGTACTCAAGATTTGGAAAATACCATGGAGCGCTTGCAGGGAACGCTGCTTGAATTTGGCTTACATAGCACTGTTGTTGATTATGTATCTGGGCCCCTCGTTACAACGTTTCGTGTTGAAATGGGAGAGGGCGAACGCGTTAATAAAATTCGCAACCTTGAAGACGATATTGCGCTTACGCTTGCCGCCGAAAAGGTTCGCATATTCGCGCCTATTCCGGGTACTTCCTATGTTGGTATCGAAATTCCTAATGCAGTACGTCAAAATGTTTGCTTAGGAGATGTGCTTCCCTTTGCAACAGGTGGTCCTTTGCAAGTTGCAGTTGGCCGTGATTCAAGTGGAAAACCTGTTATTACCGACATCTCTAAAATGCCACATATGCTGGTAGCAGGAACAACGGGATCTGGTAAGTCGGTTATGATCAATTCGATGATCATGTCGCTTTTAATGCGAACAACACCTAAACAGGTGCGCCTTATTATGGTTGACCCTAAACGCGTTGAATTTAGTGCATATAACGGTTTGCCACATCTTTATGTTCCTGTTGTTACGGAGCCACGACAAGCAGCCTCTGCCTTGCAATGGGCGGTTTCAGAAATGGAGCGTCGCCTTAAGCTTTTTGAACGTGCAGGAGCGCGTAATATTTTGAGTTACAACAAAATGGTTAAGCAGGGCAAATTTGATGATGAAGAAAAAACCGTTGATCCACTTCCATATCTCGTTGTAATTATTGATGAGTTGTCAGACCTTATGATGGTTGCAGGAAAAGACGTTGAGGCTTCGATTGTTCGTATTGCACAACTTGCTCGTGCTGCAGGTATTCATCTTGTTGTTGCAACACAGCGCCCAAGCGCAAATGTTGTAACTGGTTTAATTAAGTCAAATATTGACTCACGCGTTGCTCTTAAAGTTTCTTCAGGTATCGATTCGCGCGTTATTTTGGATGAAACAGGTGCAGAGCGTCTTTTAGGCAATGGAGATATGCTGTTTAAGGATCGAGGACTTGAGCCCAAACGTGTGCTAGGCTGTTATACTTCTGATGCCGAGATCAATTCGGTTGTTGATTTTATCCGCGCGCAGGCAGAGCCTGATTATCACGAAGAGATTCTTTCACAGGTTATTCCAAGTCAGCTTAATGCTTCTGGTTCGGGGCAAGATCGCAGCGATGATGATCCGCTCATTTGGGAAGCTGCACAAATCGTAGTTGATTCTCAACAAGGAGCAACATCAAATCTTCAACGAAGATTAAGTGTTGGATATGCTCGTGCTGGTAGAATTATGGATATGCTAGAGGCAAAAGGGATAGTTGGTCCTCCCAACGGCTCTAAGCCTCGCGACGTACTTATGAACAAAGATCAACTTGAAGAATTTAAGACACAAGAAGCAGCTTATAAGGAGGTTTAAGAATGTCACGCCCACGTTTTAGTGAAATGCTTTTTGATAGAAGACGTCAACTTGGTTTATCGATCGCACAAGCATCTCGTGTTTTGCGTCTTAAACCTCAAGTTTTGCAAGCTTTTGAAGACGGTGATTTCCCTTCTATACCAAAAAGCGGATATGCGCAAGGGATGTTGTCCTCATATGCTCGTTATTTAGGTCTTAACACGCGTGTGATTGTGAGCCAGTTTAGTAACGACTTAGCTAATTTTGAGTCTTCACAAGGTGCTCGTGCTGCTGGAAGTCAGATCGACACAACGTCTCGTATGGCTTCTCGCCGCTTAAGTGGTACTATTGCCACTCGTACGCCACAAGATTTTCAAGGTAGAAGTGGTCTTTTACCAACTTCAGGCGGTTATGCAGGTGATATGCACGACTTCGCGACTACAAGCGAAGTACACTCGCGCGAAACCGGCTCAACTGTTTTAAGTTTGCCTGAACGTCATTATGGACGCTATAATACCTCTGCGCTTATGCAGTCGAAGGTACGCTCTCGTGGTAGCTATCCTGATCGCCCTTTTACCAATCGTCAATCAGGTTATATGTTTGACACGGAGAATGACTCTCGGCGTAACCATAACCCTCAAGCTCAACCTTATGGTTATGGTAGCGATTCGGTTCAAACGCGCTCACCACGTGACTACAACTACGTAGATGATCTTCACTATGATGGGGCTCGTCCCTATGAAGCTGCATCATCTCAAATTGGGCGTCGGCGTTCTCGCAATATTGCTTCTGCTACGCGCCCTCAAGTGAACAGACAACAACGCCGCTCATCTTCAGCTGCGCGTAATTCCCGTCAGATGACCAATCAGCCTTTGTGGAGACGCCTATTGTTATGGCTATTTGATGACCCACGTCGTTTAGCTATATTCGGCGCGATTCTGTGCGTTTTTCTGCTATCGTGTGTTATTATTTTCTCTATAAATTCCTGTGTAAAAAATTCTCTCTCATCAGGAAAAACTGTTACGGTTACCGCAGCTGATACTTCTGAAACTAAAAAACAATCAGACGATTCTAAAACCGATGATGTTGCCTCGCAAGCTGCAAAGGATAAAGCTGCTCGTGAAGAAGAAGAGTCTCATAATACAACCGAAGTTGAAGTAAGTGTTAACGATGGGGAAGTCAGTTGGGTAGAGATCGTTAATGACGGTAAAAGTCAGATCGCTCAACAAGTAACTGGACCTTGGAGTCAAACATATGTGGTGACCGATTCCATTACCGTTCAAGTAAGCAACCCCGGAGCAGTTCGTGTGACAAAAAATGGCACTCCTGTTAAGTTTGACACAAAAACTGCAGGTATTGGTTCTGTTACGATCAAAGGAACTAAACCCGAAAGTGAATCGAAAGATTCTGATGAGTCCGTGGATACCAACACAGGTAACACTTCTGCAGACAACAAAAGTACTTCAAAGAAGGAACAGGTTTCTTCTCAAAAGGCAGAAAAGAAATCAAATAAGACTACTCATAAAAAGAGCTCATAACTAACCGTTAACGGATGTATTTTACTATGTTTCATCTGTAACGAGTTCAGCAGGAAAGGAAAGAACATGGCCAAAGAAGCGAGTTTTGATATTGTTTCTGAAGTAAACATGCAAGAAGTAGACAATGCTTTTCAGCAATGTGCGCGTGAACTTACGCAACGCTATGACCTCAAGCAAACAGGAGCCAGCATTGAATTTTCTAAACAAGATGCTCTCTTTACTATTGAGGCTCCATCAGAATTTGTTGCTTCGCAGGTCATTGATGTTTTGCGTACTAAACTTGCTAAACGCTCCATCGATTTATCAGCACTTAAGGTAAATAAGCCACAAAGTGCTTCTGGAGCTTCGGTTCGTCAAACGGCAAGTCTTATACAGGGCATTTCTAAGGATGTCTCAAAAAAGATTGCTCAAGATATTCGTAATTTAAAGCTTAAATGTAAAGCTGTGGTTGAGGGTGAGAAATTACGTGTGAGTTCTGCTTCTCGTGATGTTTTGCAGTCAGTTATTGCGGCTTTAAAAGAGCAAGATTACGGGCAGCCTCTCCAATTTACTAATTATCGATAAGCTTACTTTATCTCCTGCAGCTTTTTTATGTGCTTATCATGGCAAGAGGAATGTAAGCCTTCATGTTGCTTATGAGTTATTCACGTTTAGCTGCTTAGTTATACGTTCGTACAAAGGATTTCTTTTTAAACTATGTATACACCCATAGATGCATCACCTTCAAAGGTTTCTTCAACTGCTGCGTCTCCCAAAGACACAGTAGCTGAACCCTCAAACGCCTCAAAACAACCTAAAGCAAGCTGTTTATTTGTAACACTTGGTTGTGCTAAAAATCAGGTTGACACCGACCGCATGCGTGCTCTTTTACTTAAAAGCGGTTTTGAAGAAAGCCGTGACGCTTCATCTGCCGATGTGGTTATCATTAACACCTGCTCATTTTTGGAATCCGCTACATCTGAGTCCATTGAAGTTACCCTCGATTTAGCACAAAAGAGAACATCTGGCATCAAAAAACTGCCGATTATTATGTGCGGTTGCGTTCCTTCTCGTTACGGAGCTGCGCTTGATAAGGAATTGCCCGAAGTATCTGCATTCGTGAAAGCCACTGATGAAGATTCCATCGTAGGCATTGTGTCTGATGTGTTGGGTATCGAGCATCCAACATTTTCTTTTTCGCAAGAGCTCTCTGCACGTGCACTCAGGACCATAGAGGGCACCAGCGCGTTTGTTAAGATTTCTGAAGGTTGTGATAGATACTGCGCATTTTGTGCAATACCTTTTATTCGAGGCCATTATGCTTCACGCTGTCCTGAAGAAATCTTCTCCGAAATTACCATGCTTATGGAAGGCGGCGTTAAAGAGATTATCCTTATCGGCCAAAACACTGGTATTTGGGGAGAAGATTTCTCGTCACGTGGTGCAGCTTCTGTGTTACATAAGGATTCTGATCTTCATGACCCTTCGTCTGCAAGCAGTTTTGACAAAAACTCCGCTCAACATGAGAGCATGAATCTTGCGTGGTTGCTCCGCGAAGTAGCGCGCATTGTTCGTCCATATAAAGCATGGATTCGCGTGCTCTATTTGCAGCCCGAAGGTATGACCGAAGACCTCATTGCCACCATTCGCGATACGCCTGAAGTTTTGCCTTACATTGATATTCCTATTCAGCACTGTAATGAGCGTCTCTTAAAAAAGATGGGTCGAAGTGGTTCGGCTTCGCAGCTTCATAAGCTCTTTGCACATTTGCGGCATGAAATCCCACAAATGGTACTGCGTACCACTGGTATGGTAGGATTTCCTACAGAAACCAATGAAGAAGCAGCAGAACTGGTTGATTTCTTTAAACAAGAAGAATTTGATTATATGTCGGTGTTTTCTTATTCTCAAGAGCTTGGTACCACCGCTGCTAAAATGCGTGGTCAGGTCAGCGCCGAAACAAAGCTCGAGCGCACACAAACACTCCGTGATACTGCAGAAGAGCTTGGATTTGCAGCAACTGCTAAACACGTCGGCGAAGTTGTGGACGTTATTATTGACAGCGTCGACATGGATTCGCCTGATAAAGAGCGCATTGGTCACGCTTGGTTCCAAGCTCCAGACTGCGATGGGTGCGTTCATATTTTGGATACAGACGCCAATCCAGGGGATGTTGTACGTGTTAAACTTAAAGAAGCATATTGTTATGAATTAGTGGGAGAGTTGGTGTAAAGCCGATGAAAAACACTCAAAACACTACTGCGCCAGAGTATAGAATATGGACATTAGCCAATATTGTTACCATTGCACGCGTTATACTTGTTCCTCTCTGGGCTCTTTTAGCGTCTTATGTGTGGAACAATAATGTTTTGTGCTTGATACCTTGTGATGCTATGGCGCAAACAACCCAGCAGCCTGGTGCATGTTCGTGTTTTGACCTTGGCTCACTTATGGTGTTTCTTGTGTTTGTCATTTTGTCATTAAGCGATAAACTCGATGGCTATCTTGCACGAAGTCGTAACGAAATTACGGTATTCGGTAAATTTTTAGACCCTATTGCAGACAAAATTTTAGTTGTGACTGCACTCATCTTTTTACTGGAAAAATCTGTTTATCCTGCCTGGATGCTCATGATTATTGTAGGCCGCGAATTTTTAATTTCTGCGCTTCGCATGCTTGTTGCCTCCCATGGCGTTGTGGTAGCAGCATCTGGTCTTGGAAAAGTAAAAACAGCCCTCACTTTAGTGGCAATATGCGCACTTTTACTGCGCCCTTGCTTGCCTTGGGCTAACATTCAGATAGTCATTCAATCTGTTGGTCTCTTTGAATTGCTTCTTGCTGTTGCTCTTACGGTTTGGTCGGGAATTGATTATGTAATAAAGTCCTGGAGTGTGATAACAGATGGGAAAAGCTCTTAAACAGTGCAGCTATGATCAAAATTCACAACTGGGTGCTCTTATACCGTATGTGGCTTTAGAGACGCCCACATTACCTGACAACTATAGACAGGTTCATGAATCATCGTATCAAGCTATGGTTGAGCCCTTTGTGGGAATTTCACAAGATCTAACTGATGTGGCTTCTCAAGTCCTTGTAAAACTTAACCAAGCAGGACTAACCATGAGTACCGCAGAATCGTGCACGGGAGGCATGATTTCAACAGTTCTTACAGCTGTTCCTGGTTCATCTTCGTGTTTTTTAGGCTCATGCGTTAGTTATGCCATTCCAATCAAAAAACAGATTTTAAGGGTGTCGTCAACGTTACTTGATACTAAGTCCTTAGGTGCTGTTTCTTCGTTTTGCGCACTTCAAATGGCTTTAGGCGTTCGTAAAAAGTTTTTAAGCGATGTAAGTGTGTCAGTTACGGGTATTGCAGGACCTGGTGGAGAAGAGCCTCACAAGCCCGTTGGTACCGTTTGGATTTGTGCAAGCTCTGCTTGGCATACTACCTTGCGCTGCATTCATGCAAAAGGCACTAGATTTGCTGTTCGAGCATACACAACGAAGGTTGCTCTCTCTATGATGTCTGATGTGCTTGATGAGTATCTTGGTGCACAAGATACTCATACTTGTTCGAAATTACAATAAGTGAATGATTATGGTTTAAGCTGCACATCTGTTGTGCCTGTGCTCTGTATTGGCTGATCCTTTCTGTTTGTGTCCTAGGTATTATTGCATTTGTCGGTCGAATGGTGGCTGTTCTCTAATCGTGCAAGTTAGCGCCAAGTTATGTGCATGTTTTGTTGAGTATTATAAAACTGTAATTGACATAGAACGCATGTTCGTTATATACTGTCGGATAAATCGATATAAGGAGAAGCCATGAGCAAAACCAAGCAAGTTTCACGTGAGATACATGAAAAAACCTATGGCGAAGAACGCGATAAACAGCTGGAAACCACTACAGCTGAAATTGAAAAGCGTTTTGGTAAAGGCTCTATTATGAAGTATGGTGATTCGGGTCCAGATCTCGAAGTTGAAGCTATACCAACAGGCGCGCTTTCTTTGGATGTTGCTTTGGGTATCGGCGGCGTTCCTCGTGGTCGTATTATAGAAATTTACGGTCCTGAGTCATCGGGCAAAACCACACTATCTCTTGAAATTCTTGCTGAGGCTCAAGCTTTAGGTGGCGTTGTTGCATTTATCGATGCAGAACATGCGCTGGACCCTAATTATGCTGCACGTATAGGTGTTGATATTGATGAAGTATTAATTTCGCAACCCGATACAGGCGAGCAAGCATTAGAGATTTGTGACATGTTGGTACGCTCAGGTGCTATTGATGTTGTTGTTGTCGACTCAGTTGCTGCTCTAGTTCCGCGCGCAGAAATTGAAGGCGAAATAGGGGAGACAACCGTAGGTCTTCAAGCTCGCTTAATGAGTCAGGCATTGCGGAAATTAGCTGGTTCTTTATCTAAATCAAAAACTACCTGTATTTTCATCAATCAGTTACGTGAAAAGATCGGTGTTATGTTTGGTAATCCTGAAACAACTCCTGGTGGACGTGCGCTTAAGTTTTTCTCCTCTGTACGTTTGGATATTCGTCGTGTTGAAACGCTTAAAAAGAATAACGATATGATCGGCAATCGTGTGCGTGTAAAGGTTGTAAAGAATAAAGTTGCTCCTCCATTTAAACAAGCAGAATTTGACATTATGTACGGAACAGGCATTTCTAAAGAGGGAACCGTTTTGGACATGGCTGCAGAACTTGGTATTGTTCAAAAAAGTGGTGCGTGGTTTAACTATGGAGAACAGCGTTTGGGTCAGGGTCGCGAAGCAGTTAAGGAATTTCTCGTACAAAATCCCGATCTGCTCGAAGAACTTACCAACAAAGTTAAGGTTGCATGTGGATTAGAGTTTGCTGATGATGACGTTGCACCTGCTCCTGTGAAAGATGCACCTGCAAAGAAGTAAATTATTGCTTGAAGTTTTCGGAACGTGCAAGGTGTTATTGAAGTGAAAAGAGTTTGACGTGTGTACAGATAACACTACATGGAAATGGAACGTCGAATTTCCTCAACTAACCTATGATACCTTGAATACTCGATCAGCGAAAAAGCGTGCAAACGTTATCGTTTCTCAATCAAATAGTGCTGAGGTTAAGTTTTCAGTACCGGTAGCAGTGGGACGTAAACTCTGCACGCTTGCTCGTAACGAGCCATGTTTATTTTCTTCAGAGGAAGAGCTTAGAACAAAGATTGATGTGCTTTCTCGCACTCTGCTTCATCAGCTCTTAGAAACAGCTCTCAACAAACGTGATTATTCATATTATGAACTTAAGGAAAAATTTATTCGTTTAGGGTATTCAAGCAGCTTGGTGCAAGAGATTCTCAGTCATGCTCAAGAGGTTGGTTTAATAGATGACCTTCGCTTTGCACGTATTTTTGTTCAACAAAAGCATGCGAGTGGCTGGGGACCAAAGAAAATTTCGTTGGAACTCAGGCGGCGTGGAATAGATTCTTCGATCATTGATCAAGCATGTGCAGCTTATGGACTAGAAGAAGACGAATTTCAAACTGCATGGCGCATCTGTCAACATAAAGTGTTTCATGCTCGTGATCCATATGCTCAAATAGTCCGCTTTGTTTGTTCAAAAGGTTTTTCTCCTTCGGTTGCTTATAAAGTTGCCAAGCGTTTATTATCTAGTGACAAAGATGAATAAGAATACGTGTGCATGTGTTTTACCATGTAGTATCGAAGCATTGGTATAGTAACGTTGGTTTGTACTACGTGTGTGTAATTAGAGCAAATCTGCAATGTTTCAAGGGGCCTCGTTGAACTGCATATTCAATTTGACCCCTGTCCATTTTCTTTTTTACGCTTTGTATCTTAGTTCAATACGTGTGTTACCAGCTACACATTGCATTTTGTCTCAAAGGTTAAGCTTGAAGAAGCCAAGCGACATGCATCCTTCATGGTATGTACAAATCTCCCAACATGCTGTGGTGCATCTTGCTGGTAGTGACCAACCATTTTTACGATGGCAGATCCTACAATTACGCCATCGGCTAGTCGGGCCATATCTTGAGCCGTCTCGGGGGTAGAGATACCAAATCCAATAGCACAGGGAATGTTTGTATTTTTTCTAATAAGCGCAATCATGTCGGCTAAGTTGTTTGAAAATTCACTCCGTTCACCTGTTACGCCCAAGCTTGAAACCACGTAGATAAAGCCTTGTGCACCTTGAGCAATGCGTTCAATTCTATCTTTTGAAGTAGGAGCAACCAAAGAGATGAGCACAATACCGTATTTTTTGCAATCAGGCAAAAATTCATTGCGTTCCTCAAAAGGCACATCGGGCAGAATGATTCCCGCAATTCCTGTTTCTTTGCAGCGCTGCATAAATCGCGCAGATCCGTAGGAAAAAACAACATTAGCATAAGTCATAAATACAAGTGGTACATGGACGAGTGGTGCTTGCATAGGCGCGGTTTTATCTGGGCATGTAGTAAGAGATTGTACAAAGTCAAATATATCGTCAGTGGTAATACCTGTTTTCAGTGCGCGTATATTTGCTTCTTGAATAGTGGGACCTTCTGCACAGGGATCAGAAAAAGGAATACCTAATTCAATAAGATCGGCTCCTTGCGCCTGCATTTCAAGGATAAGAGCCCGTGTTGTATCAAGATCGGGATCTCCACAGGTAATAAAGGGGATAAATGCTTTATGATGCCTCTTTGTACCTGACGCATTTGAATAGGTGGCGCAAACGTTTGAGCGTCCGCTCGCATCGGTACCTGTCGTTTCAATTTCACCTTGAGTATGAGATTGATTTTTTGCACTCTGTGTGTTTGTAAAACCAAATGCTTCGGCAATTCTAGACATATTATTCATCGATCTGCTCTCCTCTAAAACGCGCAACTGCTGCACAGTCTTTATCTCCTCGGCCAGATATAGTTACCACTAAAATTTTATCTTTGGTCATTTGGCCTGCTATTTTTTTTGCATATGCTACTGCATGCGCCGACTCAATAGCAGGAATAATTCCTTCCATCTTTGACAAATATTCAAAGCTGTCAACTGCTTCGTCATCGGTAATAGACACATATTCACTTCTACCAATATCGTGCAGATAGGCATGCTCGGGCCCAATTCCGGGATAGTCCAGACCTGCGGAAATTGAATATACAGGCGCAATTTGACCGTAGTCATTCTGACAAAAATAGGATTTCATGCCGTGGAAAATTCCTAAACGCCCCGTTGCAATCGTGGCAGCCGTATCCTTAGTTTTAACTCCTCTTCCTGCAGCCTCGCACCCAATTAGACGAACATTCTTATCTTCAATAAAGTGATAGAACGAACCCATTGCATTAGAACCTCCCCCTACGCACGCAATCACCGCATCGGGTAGGCGCCCCTCACGTTCAAGCATTTGCGCTTTGATTTCAGAGGAAATAACTGCTTGAAAATCACGAACCATAGTAGGGAAGGGATGTGGCCCCATAACTGATCCCAAACAGTAATGTGTATCGCTAATACGCCTTGTCCATTCGCGTAAAGCTTCATTCACAGCATCCTTAAGCGTTGCAGTACCCGTATCAACGGGATGAACCTTTGCACCTAACAGACGCATTTTATATACATTGAGAGCTTGGCGCTCGGTGTCAGCGCGACCCATAAAAATTTCGCACTCTATGCCAAAAAGTGCAGCGGCAGTGGCAGTTGCCACACCATGTTGTCCTGCTCCTGTTTCGGCAATGAGTCTCGTTTTACCCATTTTCTGAGCAAGAAGGGCTTGACCAAGCACGTTATTAATTTTGTGTGCGCCTGTGTGATTGAGATCTTCTCGCTTGAGATAGATCTTAGCTCCACCCAAATCTTCAGTCATCTTCTTTGCGTAGTAAAGAAGTGAGGGACGATTAGCATACTCATTGAGAAGCTTTTTGAGTTCACGGGTAAAGACGGGATCATCCTTGTAGTGATTGTAGGCACTTTCAAGCTCAATCACCGCGTTCATAAGTGTCTCGGGGATATATTGCCCTCCATGTACACCAAATCGACCTGCTTGATTATCCATGTTGCACCTCTTTCTTAGACGCTTTGTCTGCATTAACCACCGCGGTACAAAACGTGTTCATTTTTAATTCACTTTTATGACCTTGTTCTTCCACACCCGAACTTACATCCACTGCAAAAGGGTGAAGTAACGTAATGGCTTCTGTTACATTTTGGGAATTAAGCCCACCAGCTAGGAAGTAAGGACGTGTCATCGCCCGCGCAGATGTCCAATTAAAACGCTTTCCATCTCCTGCTCCGGCATCAAGGAGTACATAATCTGCTTTACTATGTTGAGCTTTTGTTACATCGGCGGCACTTGTTATACGAAGAGCTTGGATACAGGGCTTGTCAGTGAGCTTGCGCAAACGTGCAATATAATTTTCGTCTTCAACACCGTGTAGTTGGCATATATCGCAAACACCACTGTTTAAACAATGAGCTACCACCTCCACTGCTTCATTGACAAAAACTCCTACCGTAGCAGGTGCTCTTTTATGTTTATTGGCGCATACACACAGAAGTTGTTTGCGCAAAGTTTTTGCTTGCTCAAAAGTTATTGCGCGTCTGGACCCACGTGCAAAAACAAATCCCACGTACGAGCAGGGAAGAGTGGCTACCACTTGGATCTCTTGAGCTGTTCTGAGGCCACAAATTTTAATTCTAGTCATAGCTTATAGTTCCTATCCCTCAATCGTTTGAGCATTATTGTGACCTTGCGCATCATGAGGTAATAAGGATTTAAGCTCACAAAGCTTTTGCTTCTTATCTTTTGCGCGCATCAAAGCCTCGCCAATAAGCAGTGCATCAGCCTGCGCGTCAAATGCTTGCTGCACATCTTGAGCTTGCGTGATTCCACTTTCACTTACAAGAAGAACACCATCTGGTACAGCTTGGGCAAGTTGAGACGTACATTGAGTATCAACGCTAAAATCATGCAGATTCCGGTTATTGATGCCTATAATTTTTGCGCCAGCTAAACATGCCTGGTCTATTTCGTCACGTGTATGCGCTTCTACAAGCGCACTTAATCCTAGAGAGTGACAAAGCGCTAGATAATTGGCAAGCGTTTTTTCATCCAAAAGGGTACAGATCAAAAGCACTGCACTGGCGCCTAAAACCTTTGCCTCGTAGATCATATAATCATCGATGATAAAATCTTTTCTCAGGACCGGTAGCGTCTGTGCGCGTACCACATCTGCCAGATAATCTTCAGACCCTAAAAAACGCGTATGCTCAGTAAGCACCGATATAGCATCTGCTCCTGCGACTTCATAATCTTGTGCAATGCCTGTATGGTTAAAATCAGGCGCAATAAGTCCGCGAGAAGGGCTTGCGCGTTTAACTTCACAAATAAACGAAAGCCCAGGGTGCGCACACGCTGCGTAAAAAGGAAATGAAAATTTTTGTTCTTTTTGATTGAGCAGTTCAACATCAGCTTTCTCAACCGCTCTTTGAGCTACCTCTTTATAACTTTTTCCAGGGCATGATTTTCTAAGTTTTACCTGCTCTTGCGATGACTTCGCTAATTCTTCCAATATAGACATAGCTACCTCGAACTTTCATCAGATTTGAGGCTTTCCTCTAAAGCATAGCTCTGGCTCAGACGTACAAATTTATCCAAAAGTGCACGCGCGGCTCCGCTGTCGATAAGCATTTCAGCTTGTCGTACACCCTCTTCTATACTTGCAGTTTTACCTGCAACATAGAGCGCTGCTCCTGCATTAAGGACTGCAGCGTTTCGATAATATCCGTGTTTACCTGCCAAGATGTCACGTGTAATTTGTGCGTTTTCCTCTGGATTACCTCCTTCAAGATCTTCTTTTTTACAGAAGGCAAAACCAAACTTTAAAGGTGAGATCTCATAGCTTGTACATTCACCATGGTTAAGCTCACAAACACGTGTAGGAGCTGATAGTGAAATTTCATCTAGGCAATCGGTCCCGTAAACAACAAGGGCATGTGTAAGCCCTAAATTTTTAAGCACCGCAGCTAGCGGCTCTAGTAAGCGCTCATCATAAACACCTAAAAGCTGCATACGAGGATGCGCAGGATTTGTCAGGGGCCCTAAGATATTAAAAACTGTTCGGACACCAAGTTCTTTCCGAATGGGAGCTACGTACTTCATCGAGGGATGATAACTTTGAGCAAAAAGAAAACACATGCCCACCTCATCGAGTAGCTTTTTGCAAGTAGCAGGCGTTTGCTTTATATTAACTCCCAAAGCTTCAAGCACATCGGCTGCTCCACAAAGCGAACTCGCAGCTCGATTGCCATGTTTAGCAACTTTGACGCCTGCTGACGCTGCAATAAGTGCGGCCGTTGTTGAGATATTAAAACTTTTTGACTTGTCTCCGCCCGTTCCAACGATTTCAAGAACTGCCTGATCATAGGGAACTGCCGTAGCACATTCACGCATGGCTTCGGCACATCCACAAATTTCGTCAATCGTTTCAGCATGGGTACTTTTGGTAGATAACGCAGCAAGAAAAGCAGCATTTTGTGTCTGTGTAGTTTTCCCCTGCATAATTTCTTTCATAACCTTGTAAGCTTCATCATAGCTTAAGTCATGTTTGTCTACGATTTTCTTAATTGCTTCACTAATCATGATTTGCTCCTTTGTGTGCGATGTTAATAAAATTGTTCAATATCGTGTATCCATCTGGTGTCATGATTGACTCTGGATGAAATTGCACGCCATACATTGGTAAATTTTTGTGCATGACAGCCATAATCTCGCCATCTTCTGCACGCGCGCAGATTTTAAGAGTGGAAGGAAAACATTTATCTTCCACGGCAAGGGAATGATAACGTGCTACATCGATCTTTTTGGGAAGATCTTTAAAGAGTGGACAACTTAGATCAAGTTCAATATGAGATTGTTTGCCATGCATAAGCTTTTTTGCATGAACAATCTTTGCGCCAAATGCTTCGCAGATTGCTTGATGACCTAAGCACACGCCCAGTATAGGGGTCTTATCGTTGAGTTTTTGAATAAGCTCTTCGCACATACCTGCATCTTTTGGAGCTCCCGGTCCTGGCGAGATAATAATTGAGGAAAAATGCTCGCGTAGAATATCCTCAACCTTGACTTCGTCATTTCTTATCACGCGTATTTGTGGGTCAATGGAACCAATGAGCTGGTAAAGATTGAACGAAAAACTGTCATAGTTATCGATAAGTAAATTCATATTCGCTCCTTTCGTGATGTCCAAAGTTTTAAATTTGAAATGTTAACGACGCACTCAGGTGAGTTTGCGCATGTACTCGTCATCTATGTGAAGCGCTGCAAGCGAGCTTCTGGCTTTGTTCATGCACTCTTCATACTCCTTCTCTGCCTGCGAATCAGCAACAATTCCTGCACCTGTTTGCACATGTACTTCACCGTTTTTTGTATATAACAAGCGAATTCCTATACAGGTGTCCATGTTCCCCGAAAAATCAAGGTAGCCAAGGGCGCCACCATATATTCCGCGCCGTGTCTTTTCAAGTTGAGCAATAAGCCTACACGCCGAAATTTTAGGAGCTCCGCTTAACGTTCCTGCAGGCATCGTGGCAACAATTGCATCAAGTGCATCTTTATCTGGAGAAATGCAACCACTCACAGCTGATCCTAGATGCATTACATGAGAAAATCGCTCAATGCTATGCAAGCGTTCTACGCATACACTTCCAAACGTGCTCACTTTTCCAAGATCATTGCGGCCAAGATCAACCAGCATATTATGTTCGGCAAGTTCTTTTTCGTCGTGTAAAAGTTGCTTTTCATGCTGTTTGTCTTCAAATGCATTCTGCCCGCGCCGTCTTGTACCTGCAAGGGGATAGGTGTGAAGTACTCCATCTTGGAGCTGCACAAGCGTTTCTGGTGAAGACCCTGCAATTTCTAGATCGTCGCCCGAAAAGTAGAACATGTAAGGAGAAGGATTGATAGTCTTAAGCTCTTCATAGGTATCAAGCAAACTGCCATGATATGCTGCTGAAATTTTGTTAGAGAGCACAATTTGAAATATATCTCCGTCCATGATATGCTTCTTCGCGCGTACAATCATTTCGCAAAATGACTTTTTACTGTGCTGTATGTGAAGCTCACCTGTTAGGCTTCCTGCCTCAATATAAGCAGGTTTACCTCTTGTAATGAGTTGCTCTAATTGTTTAATTTTAAGAAGCGCTTTGTTATAACTTGTTTTCAGGTTTTTAAGTTCCACCTGCGCTATAAGAAGAATTTTATTTTGTAGATGATCAAAGGTAATAAGTTGATCAAAAAGCATGAGATCAACGTCTCTAAAATGCTTATCTATATACTTATCCGCACAAATAGATTTTTCTTGATAACCAAGATACTCAAATGAAAAATACCCAACTAAACCCCCACAAAAAGGAGGAAATTCAGGTACCTTATATGAGCTATGCTCATGCAAAATTTGACGAATGTAGAAATTGGGATCATCGGTCAAAAAATCCACATCGCCTATGTGCATGTGGCCTTGTTGACAATAAATCTCGAGCGTAGGGTCAAAACCCAAGAAAGAGTAACGCCCACGGTCACCATGCTGAGCCGATTCAAGTAAATAACAATGTATTGATATCCCTTTAAGCACACGTAACACCTGAGTAGGCGTGTAATTGTGCATAGGGAGCGCATAAACAAGGGGTACTTGTTTGTAGCGAGCCTCATCTTTGAGGCGCATGAGCTGCGCAAAACTTAAGTTTGCAGCAAGCGGCTGTGCTTCCATAAAATTCCTCCTCCACAGTCTATACTCTATGGGGGAGTAAAACAGGTTGAGTACAACCCGAAGCATGCGCATTTACGTTGCGCTGACAACAAACGCTCATCCACAGATTGAAGTGGTAAGCAAATTTGTTAAAAAAATACGCCCCCAACAGAAACTACGTTCTATCAAGGACGAACTTCTTCGCTTTTATGCACGTATGCAAAAAGCTAAGAATCCGCGGTGCCACCTTGAATTCGCGCATGCGCTTAAGCTCTGCGCGCACTTAAAGAATACCATCATATTCCCGACAACTTACGCGTGTCTGACGTCACAGAATACTCTAGAGCTTACGTGTAAAATCCCAACTCTATTTGACTGCGCCCTCAGCGGTCCATTTGACAATTTGTTTCCAGCCTGATTCTCAGCATCGCAGACTCTCTGTATGGGCTTAAATTGCCGTTATCTCCGCATCAACGGTTTAGGTGCTATTCGATTGATTCATATTAAAGACCCTGTTAGTGCTTTCGTCAACTAGTTTTCCAAATGGTAACAATTGCGCTTTTGTATACTCACATATATACGTTAAGTAATGGTTTTGTAGTACTGTTTACAGCGTCAGCAGAACTAAGCTAAACCTCTACCGAGCAACAATCTATATGTGAATGGATTTTTTTCGCGTTTTTCCTACAACACTACTCTTATATTGACATCACCTCCATATAACCGTACTATTAGATAGTCTTTTGAGATATTTCTCGCAGGTCACTATGACTGCGCTAACTTTGTTCGATTTGTTTTGATTATTAAATGCTGCCTTTTAACTGCAGTTTTATTATGTTTCGAATACTTGCTCTAGGCGAGATATGCCTCAAATGGCGGGTTCCGTTACGGATTCCTGAACTCATATTATTTTCATTTGAGGAGTTTATATGGATCATATGGTTTTATTAGTGGTAGTTGGTCTAGTTTGTTTTGTTCTTGCAGCCTTGTGTGTTTATGCGTATCTCACTCATGTGGGTACTTCCAAACTTGAGCAGGTAAAACGCGACATTTCAGCAGCAGAGCAAAATGCTAATCGTATTATTCGCGACGCCGAACGCGAAGCAAAAACTACCAAGAAAACTGCACTTGTAGAAGCAAAAGAAGAAATTTATCAGCTCAAGCAAAAAGCAGAATCTGAAGAGAAGCAACGCAAGCGCGATTTGCAATCTATGGAAAATCGCATCATGCAACGCGAAGAAACGCTTGATAGAAGAAGCGAAACCCTCGATAAGAAAGAGCATCAACTCTCTAGTTTACAAGGTCAGCTTGATCGTAAAAAGCACGATGTAGACGAATTGTTTGTAAAACAAACTACTGAACTTGAAAGAATTTCAACGCTTACGCGTGATGAAGCTCACAATGAGCTGTTACAAAAAGTTCGTGAAAGTACGCTTAAAGAAGAAGCTCAGATTATTCGTGATTCCGAAGCACGCATTAAGTTTCAAACAGATAAAATGGCGCGCGAGATCATCTCTGTAGCAATTCAACGTTGCGCTGCTGATCAAGCTGGTGAAATTACGGTAACTACCGTTCACATACCATCAGACGATCTAAAAGGTCGTATTATTGGGCGCGAAGGACGCAATATTAGAACATTTGAACAGATTTCTGGTGTTTCTCTTGTTATTGATGACACTCCTGAAACTGTTGTTCTTTCTAGCTTTAGTCCCGTCCGCCGTGAAATTGCACGCGTTACCTTAGAGAATTTAATTGCCGATGGCCGCATTCATCCTGCACGTATTGAAGAGATGTTTAAAAAAGCTCAAAGTCAGGTTCGCGAGCAAGTTCAAGAAGCTGGTGAACAAGCTGCGTTTGATGTGGGTATTCATGACATGCATCCCGAGCTTATGCGCGTGTTAGGTGCACTTAAATATCGTACATCGTTTGGTCAAAATGTTTTGCAGCATTGTGTTCAGGTTGGAATTTTGTGCGGTATTATGGCTTCAGAACTTGGTTTTGAAACAGGTCCCGCAAAGCGCGCTGGTTTATTACATGATATTGGTAAAGCTATAGATCATGAGGTTGAGGGACCGCACGCTGTTATTGGTGCTGAGCTTTGCAGGCGCTATGGGGAAAAGCCCGAAGTTGTACATGCAGTTGAAGCTCACCATGCGGACATTGAACCTAAAACCGTACTCGATGTTTTAGTTCAAGCTGCAGACGCTATTTCTGCTGCACGTCCGGGCGCTCGTCGTGAGTCGGCTGAAAATTACATTAAACGTCTTGAAAAACTTGAAGAGATTTCTAACGCTCATGAAGGTGTTGCTCGTACCTATGCTATGCAAGCAGGTAGAGAACTCCATGTTATGGTTGAGCCCGAAAAAATCTCTGACGCTGCGGCTACTGTTCTTGCTCATGATATTGCAAAACAGATTGAAGAAGAGATGGAGTATCCCGGACAGGTTCGCGTAGTTGTTATTCGTGAATCACGTGCATATGATATTGCAAAATAAAATTTGGCGCGACGCATCTGCCGCGCCAAATTTTTATCTTTATTTTTATATCTGTACCTGCTCATACGTCAAAATACGTTGTGGAAACTGAGTGTTATTATGAGTGAACCACATAGAGATATGAAAGATTTTCTCGATAGCGTAGCCCCACAAAGCAATCTTCGTGTTGAAGAAAAGCTCGGATGTGGTTTTGTTCGCCTACGTATTAGAGAAGCAGAGCGCAGGCAGGCACAACAGGATATTCGGTGCGTAGAAGATATTGTTATTGAGCTTCTTCGTAACAGTCGTGATGCTGGTGCTCATCATATTTTTGTTGCCACTACCAAGCAGGATACTATACGTACCATAACTGTTTTAGATGATGGGGCGGGCATTCCGCAATCCATGCATGACAAGATTTTTGAAGCCCGCGTTACTTCCAAGCTCGATAGCGTTCACAGTGACCACTGGGGAATTCATGGTAGAGGAATGGCGCTTTACGCCATCAAAGAGCAAGCTCAACAGGCTTATGTTGCATCTTCTCTGCCAGGTCTTGGCACAGCGCTTGTCGTACGGGTTAACACCGATAAAGTTACCGAAAAGCGCGATCAATCAAGTCGGCCGCTCTATCATGCACTTAAACAAGATTCGGGCGATACCCAATCTAGAACTCAAATAAAACAAGCGCCTACATCTGATTTTGAACTGGTGGGGCCGCATAATATTATTCGCACCTGCTGTGATTTTGCTCTTCGTGAGTCAAAAAATTGTGAAGTTTATTTAGGGACGCCTACCGAAATCATTGCCACGCTCTATACATTGGTATCTAAACGTACGGATGTACAAGACTTTTTGTTTGCTGATAGTTTAGATTCCCTTCCCATTATTGATCGTTTTTTTGCAGCAAGCGATTCACATGAGCTTATGGATGTAGCTCATCATTGTGCACTTGAAGTATCAGAACGAAATATACATCGCATTTTATCTGACCATATTAAGCCAGTAAAATCACTTAGTTCGTATTTTCGTAAAACTCATCAAAGTACGCCTGCTCCCATTAATATCTATGATACCAAACGGGCTGTACACTTAACGCCTGAGGATAAAGCTCTGTTTGCGCGCAATTTGTCTTCAACATTTGATAAACTAGCGCAAAAATACTACATTGGCTTGGTGCGTGAGCCGTCAATCGTTATGCGAAATAATAAGATTATTGTGACGTTTGACTACGACGAATCAGATTTCGTATAATTTTGAAATATATCGTGCATTACCTGCTTAAATTCGCTAAACTACTATACGTGTGTTTATAGTTTATCTGATGTATAAATGGAGTCTCATCTATGGAATTTCTTAAGATCTCAACCAAATCGTCTCCTGCTTCTATTGCAGGCGCCATAGCAGGCATGGTAAAAGATGGTGTTCCTGTAAATCTGCAGGCAGTTGGTGCGGGAGCAGTTAATCAAGCAATTAAAGCAGTTGCAATTGCGCGAGGTTTTTTAATTCCTGTTGGTCTAGATATTTCATGTTCTCCTACCTTTGCAGATATTAACATAGAAGGTCACGACCGCACCGCTATAAAAATTGCCGTTTTGGTACACCATATATCACAAAATACTACACTTTAACAATCAAGTATTTACACGCCTTATAGTCGAACAATATGTTATTAGGAAAATTTTAGTTCCTCGGTGATGTTCACTATCACCTTATGTTACAAACACATGTAACGAGTCTTCAAAGCTTCAATGGAAAGGAATTTTGTGGCTAGAGCAAGCAAATTAGTAGGGAAAACGTATCTTATCAAAACCTTTGGTTGTCAGATGAACCTTCATGACTCTGAGCGCGTTGCCGGTCTTTTAGACGATTGTGGAGCAAATGAAGTCGCCACGTTTGAAGAAGCTGATATCGTTATTTTTATGACCTGCTCGGTTAGAGAAAAAGCCGATACGCATCTGTATGGTGCAGTTTCTAATTTGGTAACGCTTCCACCTTCGCCGTGCGGTAAGCGTGTAATTGCTGTTGGAGGTTGCATCGCCCAGCGCGACGGCGCTAAATTACGTGAGCATGTTCCAAATGTTGATGTTGTCTTTGGTACCTCTGCACTTGCAAGCGTGCCTGAGCTTTTATGTGAAGCCTTTGAAAGCAACGATGACGAGGTATTTGTAGACACCATTGAGAAAAATCGCGGATTTTCAACTGATCTACCTTCAAAACGTGACCAAAGCTTTCATGCGTGGGTACCTATTATGACCGGCTGCAATAATTTCTGTACATTTTGTATTGTGCCATATGTACGTGGCCGTGAACGTAGTCGTGTTCTTGAACGCGTTGTTGATGAAGTTCGTCGTCTTAAAGATGATGGAGTTCGTGAAGTAACGCTTCTTGGACAAAATGTTAATTCCTATGGTAGAGATCTTTATAAAAAACCTTGCTTTGCAGAGCTTTTAAGAAAAGTGGGGGAGGTAGGCATCGAGCGTATTCGCTTTACGTCTTCTAATCCTAAGGATCTTTCTGACGAAACAATTGCAGCTATGGCCGAAACACCTGCTGTTATGCCACAGCTTCACCTAGCAGTTCAGAGTGGATCAACTCGTATACTTAAAGCTATGCACCGAAGCTATACCCGTGAGAAGTATTTAGAGGTTATTGACCATCTCAAGAGCGCAATGCCCGATATTGCACTTTCAACTGATATTATCGTTGGCTTTCCAGGAGAGACCGAAGAAGACTTCGAAGAAACCTTATCACTTGTGCGTGAAGTTGAATACAGTTCTGCGTTTACTTTTATCTATTCAAAACGTCCTGGTACCCCTGCTGCAAATATAGAAGATGCCACACCACATGAAGTTATTCAGCAACGTTTTAATCGCTTAACTGATCTTATTGAAGAACTTGCTTATAAAGCAAATCAAAAGGAACTGCATACCTTAGTTACCTCGCTTGTCGAAGGTACATCAAAAAAGGATTCCCACGTTTTGGTTGGACATAGTCCAAAAAACCAAACTGTTCTTTTCTCGCTTCCCAAAGACGCGTCAGCTCAAGACTATATTGGCAAAATGTGCGATGTCTATGTCGAAGAAGCAAAAACTTGGTATTTGCGCGGTAAACTCACAGGTCAGCCTAGGTGATGATCTATGGCGTCTCCCATTATTGCCATTGTTGGCCCAACTGCCTCAGGTAAATCATCACTGGCCGACACGCTTGCGCTTCATTTTAATACCCATGTTATCTCTGTTGATGCACTACAAATTTATAAGGGTATGAATATCGGCGTTGCCAAACTGCCGCCAGAAGAGCGCAAAGCTAAGCTTGACATGGTTGACTGTGCCGAACTTGAAGAAACATATTCAGTCCAACGTTTTCAACAAGAAGCACGCACGTGTGTGGAATCGCTTCGTATACATCATAAACAGGTAATTTTATGTGGGGGAACAGGGCTTTATCTCAATGCAGTTATAGATGATATGCACTTTCCTCAAGGCTCTTTTGAAAATCCTCAAAGACACTACTATGAATCTCTCGTTGAGGTTGAGGGTTCTGATTTTGTTTTTAAGCTTTTATGCAAACGCGACCCAGCATCTGCTGCGCTCATTCATCCTCATAATGTTCGTCGTGTTATTCGCGCGCTTGAAATGCTCGATGATGGTATTTCCTACGCTGAACATGTAAAGGGATTACAGCGTTTGAAACCATTCTATACGGCACGTATATATGGACTTTCCTGGCCTCGTGAAGAGCTGTACAGCCGTATTGAAAAGCGTGTTGACGCTATGATTGAACAAGGCCTTGTTGATGAAGTGGTTCGTCTCAAAGCACGTGGGCTCCAGCAGAGCAAAACGGCATCGCAGGCAATAGGCTATCAAGAGATTTTGTCCTATTTAGACGGAACTTATTCACTTGAAATGGCTGTTGACCTGATAAAACGCCGTACACGTCATTATGCAAAGCGCCAAATCTCGTGGTTTTCCCGTGATCCGCGCGTTGAGTGGCTCGATTGTACAACGCAATCTTTAGATGATATGTGTCACAAAATTATTAACGATATAAGCTAAGAAGATTATATGGCTCGATTTTCATTTTATAACCCACATGAAAACAGTTCGCGCGCTCTTGTTGTTGCAGTTGAAACACCATCGGCTGCCTGTGATTTTACGACGCAAGAAAGTTTATCAGAACTTTCACATTTGGCAGAAACACTTAACATTACAACTGTTGGTAAGCTTGTCCAAAAGCTCGTTGCGCCTGTACACTCAACCTATATTGGTTCAGGTAAATTGCTCGAGCTTAAACATATGGCACAATCATTAATGTGCGATTTTATAATTTTTGATGATGAACTGAGCCCGTCTCAACAAAGTAATATTTGCCATGCTGTTGGAAAATCGTTTCAAGTTATTGATCGCTGTTCGCTTATCTTAGATATTTTCGCAGCTCATGCCACTACTAAGGAAGGCAAACTTCAAGTTAAGCTTGCGCATATGCAATATATGCTTCCTCGCCTTAAAGGAATGTGGAGCCATCTATTAGGCGAACAAACCCGTGGTGGTATAGGATCACGGTTTGGTCAAGGCGAAAGCCAGCTCGAAATCGATAGACGCCTTTCACGTGAAAAAATAGCCCATGTTAAACAGCAGCTTGCAGGTTTAGAGATACAGCGCAAGGTGCAACGCAGTATTCGCTCATCTTCACCTTTGTATAAAATTGCACTCGTTGGATACACGAATGCAGGTAAGTCTACCTTGCTCAACCGAATAAGCCATTCTTCAACCTACGTAAAAGATGAATTATTTGCAACATTAGACTCAACAACGCGTTCGATTACCCTTCCTGACACTCGTCGTGCAGTACTGAGCGATACGGTAGGTTTTATACAAAAATTACCCACTGAACTCATAGATGCATTCAAATCTACCTTGCTTGATGTTGTTTCAGCCGATCTCCTACTGTGCGTTGTAGATGTTTCATCTGCTCATGCAGAAAAAGAAATGAATGTGGTTCTCTCTATTCTCAACGACATTGGTGCAGGCTCAATCCCATATCTTATAGTGGCTAATAAAATCGATCGTATTGCATCAAACTCTTATGCTCACGCAAGCGAGCATGAAGTGTCTGCCTGTGTAGAGAATCTCACTCCTTCAAACTCATCTAGTGCCCATACGCAGCCCAACGAGCTTGCATTATTCAATTCAATAGACCCCACTCATGTCGCTTATATTTCTGCCGAAACAGGACAGGGGATAGAGGAACTCTTACAGATGATTTCTCATAAACTGATGAGCCTAGAGACGTATATGGTTTTACATGTTGCATACAAGGATTCTTCGTTTATTCCTTTAATTCATACGTATGGTAGAGTAGTACATGAAACGTATGACGAACAAGGTACTCAGCTTTGCGTATATGTTCCTCATAAGCTTGTGGAGCGGCTTAAACCTTTTGAATTGTAAGTTTTTATGCACTCCGACTCATACATAAAAATATAAGGACACATAAAAGCGGTTGATGAAGCACATATATTTGTAACGAGTGTCTTCCCATGAGTGCAAGAACATTTTTAACAAATGTTAAACTGTAAAAAAGCAACGTACCAGGGGAGTAATGAGTAAGCGTAACTGGCTCTTTGCACCTCCGCGCCGTTTGTAATGTCATCACATACGATTTGCTTAACCATCCTGCTAAAGCACCACCACTATATAAGAACAGATACGGAAAAATGGGGTAGTAATCACCTGATTGAAAATAGCTCGGAACAAACCCAAATGCTGCAGTAATGTATGAGGAATATAAGTATGCAGGTAAACGCCACGTGTACTGAAAGAAGCTTATATATCCGTGCGGTATATGATACGTGATTCCAAAGAGGCCAAGCATAACACAAAGCAAAATAAGCGTACCTACGTTGCACGTAAACGAAGGCACAACTGCGTTCAGTTTTACGAATGCAGTTGTTTTAACAACACGTAAAAGCATGTATGATACAAGCGTAACAACAGTTGTTGACATACCTAAACAAAAAATTATGCCGAAATTAATAGGAATATCCACAGCCACTAAAGTTGTCACTACATAAATCAAGAAAGCGCATACAAGATAAACAACACAGCGTTTGATCTTATGCACTGAGTATGAGCACATCATACCTGCAAGAAAAATAAACACCCATGCGATACTGTTACGCCATAGATCAATATAGGGAGAAACAAACCAGGTAAGCGATACACCATACAGCGATACCAAGTCATAACACGCATGAAAAGCAATCATAGATACGAGTGAAAAACCTCGTATTACATCAAAAGCTTCTATGCGTTGAGACCCTTGCACGCGCACGCCTTTATGAAACAACCGCTCTGAACAAACCTGTTACCTTACCAATAATTGTTGGATGTTTAGCAATAATAGGCTTCATTGTATCGTTTTCTGGTTGTAAACGAATATAGCTGCTTTCTTTGAAGAAACGCTTTACCGTGCATTCATTATCAATCATCGCAATGACGATTTCGCCGTTACGTGCATCATGCTGTTCTTTTACCACAACATAATCTCCGTCAAAAATGCCAGCGTTAATCATAGACTCACCTTGAACTTTAAGGATAAACGAACTTGAATCTGAACTTATAGAAGTAGGGACCGCAAGATGGTCTTCAATATTTTGTTCTGCAAGAATAGGTACACCCGCAGCCACTCGGCCAACGACAGGAAGAATAGTTACATTAAGCTCAACATTATCGTTTTCAACACGGTGTTGTTCACCTTCGTCTTGTACAAGCTTGGGAAGTACAAGTGCGCGTGGTTTTTTAGGATCTCTATGGATGTAACCAAGATCCTGCAGGGCGTGCAAATGCATATGCACGGTAGAGGGAGACGCTAATCCAACCGCTTCTCCGATTTCTCGCACTGAAGGCGGATAGCCATGCTCTGAAACATAGGAACACAGATAGGAATAAATTTGTTCTTGTCGTTTTCCAAGCTTTCTCATAGGACACGCTCCTCTTTTTGTAGTTAATTTAGTATAGCATGAACATTCTTAAATTACAAACATATGTTCTTAATTTTTATAAAAAAATTTTATCATACTGATTACAAGCTTTTCCTCACGTATATCCTATGACTCATTTTACGCAATAGCTTTTCTACCTTCGATTCTAATTAATGTCCGTCTCCTCGTGTATATATAAGTTAAGAAAAAAGAAAGGACAAAAGATGAGCATGTACACAACAGATTTAACAGAGAAAAACTTTCACGACCTTGAACGTATTAAGGCGCAGCCATTATCTTTGAGCTTAACAATTCTATTTTCTTTTGTATTTATCACAGGTTTTCTTATCAGCACTTTATGTAACAACTATCGATTAGCCCATGATTCCACACTTCTCAAAGCAAGTATTCCTTCGGCTACAATCGTTCAAAAAGGAGAAGGAATCGACTCACTAGTTAATGAATCTAACCTTAAATGCTTTGAGCGCTCGGCAATTGAATCTTGGATCATTTCATACAATAATATAGAAGGTTTTCGTTTACACGAAGGTCAGCGGATATATATACCCATGCAATTATCCAACTAATTTATGCATTGGCTTGTCCATACTATTCTCTGTACATGCAATAATGTCTAAATCCATACACAAGAACATACACTTTCATGAATTGTTTCGAGAATGTTTACGCTTAGAGTCAAAATGATTACCTCTGTAGGTGATAAACCGTTATTATGTTACATTGATATCGGAGTTTTAATCGTTAGGAGTTGTATGCACTGCCCAAAATGTGGATGTGATGTATCTAAAGTTGTAGACTCCCGTTCCTCTGAAGGAAACGACGCCATTCGTCGTCGTCGCGAATGTATAGGTTGCCAAACACGTTTTACAACCTATGAACGACGTGAGGAAATGCCCATTCTTGTTATTAAGAAAGATGGCACCAAAGAACCTTTCAGTCATGAAAAGTTGCGTCGTGGTCTTGTAGCAGCAACTATTAAACGTTCCATTGATCTTAATCGCATCAATCAGCTTATTGATTCTATAGAAACTGAACTACGCGATAACGGAAAAACAGAAATCACGTCACAAGAGATTGGCATGCGTGTCCTTCAAAAACTTATTGATATAGATAAAGTTGCTTACGTGCGTTTTGCGTCGGTGTATAGAGACTTTAAAGATGTCGAAGAATTCAGCGAAGAGTTAAGGAGTTTATCGAATGAATAACCCTTCATCTGATACCATCAAACTTCCTATAAAACGCCTGCATGAAGATGTAATTCTTCCTCGATATGCATATTCAGGTGATGCAGGTCTTGATTTGTGTTCCTATATTGATCTTGTTCTTAAACCTTTTCAACGCTTCTTGGTTCCAACTGGTTTAGCTATTGCGATTCCAGATGGTTATGCTGGTTTTGTACAGCCACGAAGTGGCTTAGCATATAAATGTGGTCTTTCTATGCCTAATACACCAGGCCTTATCGATGCTCACTATCGCGGAGAATTGTTTGTGAGTGTCGTCAATTTAGATCCTCATAACGATATTCATATCTCAAAAGGGGATCGAATTGCCCAGCTTGTTATTCAAAAAGTCCCCGTTGTAGAGCTTGTTGAGACAGCTGAGCTTTCTTCTACCGACCGTGGCGATAACGGTTTTGGTTCCAGTGGTAATTAACCGGTAGTGTTTTCACTATCGGTTTTTTTATGTTTCTATAGGAATTCAGAAAGGATGGAGATGGAAACATTTTTTAAGGCAAGTGAGAGAGGTTCTTCTGTTTCACAGGAATGTAGAGCTGGTCTTACTACGTTTTTAGCGATGGCATATATTATTGCTGTTAACCCTGCAATTTTGGTACATGCTGGTATTCCTTTAAACGCTGCTATTACAGCAACCTGCATTGGTTCGGGTCTTGTAACCATTCTTATGGGACTTATTTCAAATCGTCCTGTTGCACTTGCAACTGGCTTAGGCCTTGACGCTATTGTTGCATTTACCTTGCCTCTTATTACTAACAACGATTGGCATACATCTATGGCGATCGTATTCATCGAAGGTATTGTCATACTTCTGTTAGTGTTCTGTGGTCTGCGCGAAGCTATCATGGACGCGATCCCTGTTTCATTGCGCCATGCAATCTCTGTGGGTCTTGGTATTTTCATTGCATTCATCGGTCTTAAAAACGGTGGTGTTATTGTTCCGAGCCCTGCTACCTTCGTTACACTTAACAAAATTACCGATCCTGTTTTCATCGTTGGTGTTATTTCTGTTGCAGTAACGCTTGCATGCTATGCACTCAAAGTTAAAGGTGCTTTGTTAATTGGTATTGCTTTGGCGGTAATTGCAGGTATTCCTTTAGGCGTTACTTCGCTTCCTACGGGCTTTATTGCTCCGCTTGATTTCTCTACCTTTGGTGCTCCTTTTATGGTTGACGAAGAGGGGACCATGGGAATTGTTAAAGCGCTTATCAATCCTGTTTGTCTTGTATGCGCATTTTCTCTTCTTATGTCCGACTTCTTTGATACCATGGGTACAGCAACTGCTGTTGCTAAAGCCGGAGACTTCCTTAACGAAGATGGTACCGTAGAAAATATCAGCGAGATCTTAACTGTTGACTCTGCAGCTGCAGCACTTGGTGGCCTTTTTGGTGCATCCTCCATTACGACATTTGTTGAGTCTGCATCAGGTGCTGCAGATGGTGGTCGCACTGGTCTCTCTGCTATTGTAACAGGTGTTCTCTTTATTTTAGCGGCACTCTTTGCACCTATTATTTCGGTAGTAAGTGCTGCTTCTACCTGTGGTGCATTGGTTTTAGTTGGTTATCTTATGATCAGCGATACCGTTGAAATTAACTGGAGCGATCTGTCAGAAAGCTTCCCTGCATTTGCAACAATTATCGGTATTCCTTTAACCTTCTCAATTTCTGATGGTATCGGATTTGGCTTTATTTCCTACATCATTGTTGCCATCATTACTGGGAATATTAAGAAGATTAAGCCTCTTATGTGGGTTGCAGGAGTTATGTTTATCGTCTATTTCTTCCTGCTTTAAAAGCTGTTTTTAAACTTTATCGACTAAATGTTGGTAAAGCTTAAGTGTGTACGGTAATATGCGCGTGTTCTCTACAGTAGAGCATGCGCATATGTCTGAAGAAAGGAGTGTTATGAGTACAGCGAACGATGCAAAAATTATCGGCGTAGATGATCATGTATCTGTAGTACGCGCGATCCCTTTAGGAATTCAACATATGATGAGTATGTTTGGTGCTACCGTTTTGGTTCCAGTACTTACCGGTCTTGATCCTAACTTAGCTATTATGTGTTCGGGTATTGGTACTATTGTGTACCTTTTAGTCACTCGTAACAAAATCCCAAGTTATTTGGGTAGTTCGTTTGCATTCATCAGCCCAATTATTGTTGCTACCGCAGCTACGGGAAGTTTGCATACAGCTTTATCAGGTGTAGTTGTAGCGGGTTGTGTATTCTTAGCGGTTGCAGGAATTATTAAAATTGCAGGCACCAATTGGCTTAACAACTTACTTCCACCAGTTTTGGTTGCATCAGTTATGGTTGTTATTGGTGTTGGACTTTCTGCAGCAGCTGCGCGTATGGCGCTTCTGGGGCCTGATTCTAAATTTGCAGCAGTAAGTGCTTGTATTGCAGGAATTACGCTTTTAGCTGCCGTAATTTTTTCTGGTCAAAAAGGAATCATCGGTACACTACCTGTTCTTTTAGCAATCCTCGTTGGATATGTTGCGTCAGCATTTGTGGGACTTATAAATTTCCAACCTGTAGTTGATGCACCTTGGATTGGGCTTCCGCCTATTCAAACGCCTCATTTTGACCCACACGCTATTGTGTTGATAGCCCCTGTTGCAATTGTGGTAGTTATCGAGCACATTGGTCACTTGCTTGCTGTTGGCGAAATTGTGGGCAAAGACTATAGAGCAATGCTTCCTCAATCCTTGGCTGGTGACGGAATTTCAACCTGTATTTCAGGCTTCTTAGGAGGCCCTCCAACAACAACATACGCAGAAAACATTGGCGTAATGAGCGTTACACATGTTTTTGCAACTCAAGTTTTTTGGTATGCTGCAGGATTTGCGCTTATCGTTGGTGGTTTTTGTCCAAAAGTTGCTGCATTTATTGGAACAATTCCTGTACCCGTTATGGGAGGCGTAAGCTTATTGCTCTTTGGTTTAATTGCTTCCAATGGTTTACGTATGTTTGTTACCAATAAAGTTGATTTTGATGATAACCGCAACCTTATGATTGCCTCAGTTGTCATTATTTTAGGCGTTGGTATGGAAACAGCACAAATTAACATTCCACTGGGAGGCTATACCTTACCAGGAATGGCCACATCTACCTTAATTGGTATTGTGTTAAATGCTGTTCTACCGCGCCATACAAAAGACAAAGCATAAATGAAAAAATGCATTCAATGAGCCATAACAACTCCATATGATCATTGCAAACTGAATTTAGCTTTCTTATTTATGCTGTTTCATAAACTCCAGCGTATGTATCAACATTGGTACGTACGCTGGAGTTTTCGCTATTTATGCAACATCATTTATGGGTTTAGTGTCCTTAAAATCACGTGGTGTTATTTGCACATGTTTGTATAAGACTTACGCTTGTATGATACATCATGTGATATATGGGTATGTATACTGCAGTCATTTAATTGCATACATGAGGAGAAGGCATGAATACAACTACAACAGAACAAACTGAGCAACCCACGTTAAAAGATTTGGTTATTATCGGAGGCGGCCCTGCAGGTTTGTCTGCTGCATTATATGCCCAGCGTGCGCTTTTAGATATCGTAATTCTTGAACAAGAAGCGCTTGGCGGACAAATGATCGTTACTGATAAAATTGATAATTATTTAGGCGTCCCGCATATCAACGGTTATGAATTGTCAGAAATTATGCATAAACAAGTAAAAGATATGGATGTTCCGCTGTGTATGGAGCGTGTTGATTCTCTAAAACGCTTTGAAGACGAACAAGGGCTGTCGTACTTCTTGGTACATACGTCCCGCCACTCTTTTAAGACTAAGGCAGTACTCATAGCTTGTGGCGCTACTGCAAAAGAAGCCGAGTTTAAAGGTGAAAGCCGCTATACTGGTCACGGTGTATCGTATTGCGCTACCTGTGACGCTATGTTTTACCGTGATAAACCTGTGTATGTAGTTGGTGGAGGTAACGCAGCATGTGAGGAGGGACTTTTTCTTGCGCGATTTGCAAAGAAGGTAACACTTTTAGTAAGACGAGATGTATTGCGCGCGCAAGATGGCGTTATTCGTCAAGTCCAAGAAAATCCGAAAATGGAGATTGTATACAATACACGAATTAAGGAACTTGCAGGGGAGTCTGACGAAGGATTTACATCTATCACATTAGAAAACACTAAAACTCGCTCTACAGAAACTATTACCTGTGAGCCACACGGAATTGGCGTATTTGTATTTGCAGGTAGAAAGCCTATGAATCAGCTTGTTGGTCAATTTGTAGATACCGATAAAAATGGGTTCATTAAAACTGATGATCATATGCAAACCCGCACCGAAGGTTTATATGCCGCAGGCGATGTTCGCGATAAGGTTTTACGACAACTGATTACAGCAGCTTCAGATGGCGCGGTTGCTGCAACAAGCGCAGCAAGTTATATTAGAAAACTTAAACGTGCGACTAAGACAAATTCATAAAAACCAATGCATGAGTTTTATCGTTTGTTTAAACGTTAGTTATTTAAAGCACGGTATAGACTGTACATGTAAAGCTTAGCGCTAACGTCTTAAGCTAATCCAATACTAAAACATGATAATATATCTTATGTAAAGTAATTAAACAACAGAGGTTGAGAGGCATAGCTTCTCTTCCTCTTTTATTTCTTGAGCCATAGAGCGCAGATAAAACCTATGCACCATCGATAAAGTGACTGTCTAGTAATTTTTGAACCTTAATTTTTGTTGTTAATTCTGTTTGAGTTATAAACGAACATAACAACTCATCACCAGCGACCAGTTTTGTATCACCTGTCGGCAAAATGGTCATTCCTTCTCGATTGATTGTTATAATGCGCATCTCCTGAGGAAAATTAATCTCCGCAAGGCATTTATGTTCAACGCTTGAGTTTACACCCACATGAAGCGTTTGAAACACCAGCTCTTTTTTATGCGGGAGCTTTTTAGCAATTAGTTCTTTACGTGAATCCACACGCATCATTTTCTTGATAGCATGGGTTTGCTCGGTAGAAATATTTTGTATCAAACGCATGGTTAAATGCTCATAAAATGGATCGACCTTACACATATTTGCACAGATATACGAGATAATAGATACAATTGAAACTGCTAAAAGTGCATTAAAACTACCAGTTAGCTCAAAGGCAAGAATAACTGCTGTAACAGGAGCTCGTACAACTGATGCAAATAATCCTGCAACACCCAACACAACAAAATTAACAATATAGATTTGAGGAAGCCCTAAGTACGTATATGCAAAAGCGCCAAAAAGACAACCTGTAAGAGCACCCATTGCACAAAGAGGAAATAAGGTACCTCCTGGCGCACCAGAAGCAAAACAAAAGGTAGTAAAGAAATATTTACCAAGCAGTAATGCAATAATTGCAGGAAGCGCTAGATTTTGTGCACGAGATAGGTATTCAAAGATTTTATCCCCACCACAGCACAACGCTGGAGCAAAGTAAATAGCTATAGACGAAATACAACTTGCAAAAATAAGTGGTAAATAGGCATGAAACTTTTCGAGCTTTGCATAAAAAGTTTCCTGTATAAAAAACATGCCAGCATTATGTGCCGCACCCAAAAGTCCACAAAATACGCCAAGAAGCAGAATATACACATAATATGCATGATTAATATTTTTAATAAAGTGAAAAGCTAGGACAGGCTGAACGCCAAGAATTTGAGACACCACAAAGTCTGATGCAATACTTGAAATCATAGCAGCTATCAATAGAGCTGGCTTAAATTCTTTATGAATTTCTTCGAGCGCAAATAACGTACCGGTAAGAGGCGCATGAAAAGCTGCAGCCATACCTGCAGCAGCACCACAAGTAATAAGAAGGCGTTTTTCTATGCGGCGGCGCTTAAAAAGCTTTGAAACCGCTTTGCCAACAACGGCTCCAAGCTGTACGCTTGGTCCTTCTCGTCCAAGCGACATACCTGCAAGCGAGCACATACTCCCCTCTAAAAATTTAAAAGGTAAAACGCGCCACCACTTCATAGATAGCTCGCCTTTTATTTCTGCATCAACATGTGGAATGCCAGACCCTTTAGAATGCGGTTCGCAACGGGTTAAGAAACATACCACACAGCCTAAACATACCGCAATGACAAGCCAAAGGATTATAACTAATGGCATCTCGTGCATATAATTATGCAGCCACATTACAAATTCTTCGGCTTTATCAAGGGTAATACGGTAAAGAGTTATAGTCAGTCCTGCTAAAAGACCAACCATAACTCCTTCAACAACAAGGTCAATTTGTAAACGCCTTGAAAATTGTTTATTAAGTTCATACAGTATAGAAGACTTTGACATAATAAATGATTGATTTATAGGATAGATCCGCCACCATAGAAGCTACTATACCTAAGATAACCTGACAAAGAAACGCAAATAGGACCTCTTGAGCTGCTCGAATGTATAAACTGATCGCCACCAACATAGATACCTACATGATTGCAGCCGTTAAAGAATACAAGGTCGCCTGCAACAAGCTGAGAAGGACTTGTTTTCCAGTTGCCTTTTGCTTTGATTTCGTCACGTTGCGTCCATGTGGTTCGGCTTATAGAATAACCCGAAAGACGGAATATGTATTGTGTAAATCCAGAACAGTCAAAACCACCATTGGATGGATTACTGCTACCCCAAATATATCGATAACCCTTGCCTAAAAATTGGTATGCATTAGCAACAGGACCGCCTGCATCACTGTAAGAATTTGAGCGAGAAGGAGAAGGCGTAGAACTACTGCCACCATCATTGTGATCATCATTTTGATTATTACTTTGAGCAGATGAATTGCCAGCAGCTGACTGGGTGTTGTCCGAGTTCTCTTGAATAGCTCCAATCACATATGCAGCTTGTGAATCAGTGTTTTCTGCCTGCTTCTGAATGGCTGCCTGCGCTTCTGCGCTTAAGCTGTTGTAATAGCTTTGAGCTTCACTAAGCTTTGACTGGATATCATCAATTTGAGATTGAAGTTTTTCACCCTGTGCTTTTTCTTTTGCCTGCTGCTCTTCCAGCGCTGACTTTTGACTGGCAAGTTCGCGCGACAAATCACGTACATCATTAATAGTGCGTGCATCTTCTTGCGAAACAGAATCCATATAATGAATACGGCTTACAAGATCTTCCATACTTGTTGAGCCCATAATAAGCTCAAGCATAGATGCAACACCCGATTTATAGCTACTCCGAACACGCTTGCTCAGTACTTCTTTTGCAGCATCCAGCTTTTGAGTTGTCTGTGTAATTTCTTGTTCTTTATTAACGATTTCAGTTGCGAGCTTTTGAAGATTTCCTTCGTTTTCATCCAAACTATTCTGGCAATCTTTAAGTTCTGCCGCAAGAGAATCAATCTTATCAGAAGCCGCCTGAATCTCTGACGGCTGAGCCGCATAAGCAGCAGTTATAGGATAAGATGAAGTTAATGTAAGTACACAAACAAGACCAGCAGTTACAGCTTTATAACCAAGCTTGTTATTCTTGGTAGTTAGTAACATTTTATTACCTTCCAAAATATACGGACTTCACAGTTAGAGTTCGTTTTTCGTACGTATAGTGGTTAAAATGATACGATGCACATAAGCATAAGTCAAGCGACGGGCAGATAAATCCATATTAATTGACCTGCACAAGTGTGTACATTTCTTGGTCAAATTCCTTTTTAATAATGTCACGAGGATGCAAAAAGGCAAGCTCTAAAAGAAAAGAAAAACCAATCAGTTGTGCTCCTGTTTGCTTTATGAGATGCGCGGTTGCAACAGAGGTCCCTCCAGTTGCAACTAAATCATCAACAATAAGAACGCGATCATCCTTTGTAAGAGCATCTTTGTGAATTTCAAGCTCATTAGAACCGTATTCCAAATCATAGGCTTCGCGCAAAACCTCTCGAGGCAACTTTCCTGGCTTACGAGCAGGAACAAAGCCCGCATGGAGTTTATACGCAACAGGTGCTCCCAATAAAAATCCACGCGCCTCCGCACCGATCACCTTAGTAATGTGTTTATCAGCAAAGTGATCAGCAATGGCATCAACGGCAGCCGCAAATCCTTCGGGATTTCCAATTAAAGGTGTAATATCTTTGAAAACGACACCCGGCTCGGGATAATCTTTGATGTTATAGATAAGTGACTCAAAATCAAATGAAGACATATTTGTCCTTTCATAATGAAGCAATCAACAGAGCAAAGCATGCTCTATCCTTGGTTATCGCTCTTAGTATTAAACGTTTGCTGTATTGCTTTTCGTATGAGTTGGTTTCGGATAGACCCTGTAAGTGACAAAATCTTATTAAACACTTTATCAAAACGTTCACGATTTTGTTTTGTCTGCTGGACGTCTACCCCACCAGCCTTAGTTGCAAAGATAACGAGTGCGTGTTCAAATAAAGCAGACTCACGGTTAGCAGCAATTACATATTGGCGTAAGTTCTTAGGGCCTATACTGTAATGAGTAAGTTCATCACATGTTTTAATAAGGTCAAAGTCTCTACTATCAACCAAGTCTCTACCATGAGGTGAGCGTTTAAAATGTATGAGTCCCGCATCAACCAACTGACGTGTAAAGCTAATAGAAACGCCTATTACTTGGGGAATTCTATCTAAAGGATACAACCTGTGAGAAGGTGTTAATATTTGTTCATCTTCCAAAGCAGTCACATCAGTACCACGAGTTTGCAATTCCTGCGTACGTTGCAATTTCTCTTTTATAACCGAAAGTGGCATAAATTTGTGCTTCTGCAAATAGAGTATGTCTTCTAATCGCTTTATATCATAACTTGAATAAACTCGATAACCCGTTTTGGTGCGTGCAGGATCAAGAAGCCCTTCGTTTTCAAGATAACGAATTTTAGAGATACTAATATCGGGATAGCGATCTTTAAGGTGAGCAACTACTTTTCCAATGGTAAGACAAGCTGTATCTGACATAATAAGCCTACCTGACACCAGCAGGGTTAGACAAGCTAGCAGGTTTGTTGGTATGGAAAATCATACGAAACGTACCAATTTGAATGGTAGAACCATCTTTAAGAAAAGCTTTATTTACAATGGCTCCGTCGATCCATGTTCCATTAAGCGAATTAAGATCTTCAATAGTAGCGTAGCCCTGATTTAAAGAAGTGAAGTCTATGCACGCGTGCTTTCTTGAAACAGTCATATCGTTAAGAAAGACACTATTTGAAGGATCTCGACCTATTGTAATGAATTGCGAATTTAACTCAAAAACCATACCTGTTTGAGGTCCCTTAACAATTGCAAGCGTAGGATATGCAGGTACTTTGTTATCAAACATATGTGGTGAGGTGACATCAGTTGTTGGCATGCGAAAAATTTGTGTTGTGCCTGCGTTTGATGTTGTATTTGGTTTTTGTTGCATAATATCCCTTTCAAAAGATCTTCTTTACTATCATACAGCTAATTGAGGCCTTTTGACTAGAGTTATCTACAAGCAATACAGCCTATTTCAACGCAAGCATTATCAGGTAAAGAACAAACATGCGCAACGTTGCGCGCAGGCGCAGGTATGTCAAAATACTTCTGCAAAACAGCGTCAATTTCAGGTAGATAGTCAAGTGAGGTAACAAAAATAGTTAATTGAGCTATATCAGAAAGCGTACAATTTACCTCATCTAAAAGCTTCATAAAAATTGCAATAATATTCTCTGTTTGTTCAGCTATGCTCAAAGATACTTGAGTGTAAGTTGAGTGTTGGTTTATATAAGAGAACGCGGGGTCTTCATCACCATAAATTCCCGTTTGCCCCGATATAAAGATAAGGCGACCTGCAGTTGTGGCTTGAGAATAAAAACCTTTGCTTTGGCTGACATCCGCCGAGCTAATAGCATACTTCATTGTTTACCCCCGAGCCTTTGTGGTTTGTAACTCACGTGCTCCAATATAGGACGTATCAGAACGTATTAAATTATAGTTGTTTAGAACCCTAAACGTAAGGGTTAGTTTATCGTTACTGTTAACGTTAAGCTCCTCTGGTTGGCTTGCACAAAGATAGTCACATGCATGATGATATGGTTGAGGCTTAACATACGTAAAGGACAAGAAACTTCTCCACATAAGACGAGCATACTTTGCTGGTACAAACAACATATACCAGGATTGGCACGGATGAAGACATAAACACGTTATATGAGAGTCTAGGGAGATAACATCAACTCGGTGATTCTCAAAAATTGGACTATCTTGAGGTATATAATCAAGTAAAAGCTGATTTGCCGCACTTCCATAAAGTGCAATTGGCACAAGCTTATCGTTAAAGGTTTCTATATGTACATGGGCAAACGGCTCATAAGTATCTTGTTTTATATGCTGTACAAAATCCATCCACATGCTAAGCGTTTGTGAGCGTGCACTGGCGTCAAGAATAACGTATTCACTATCACCAGTACGGGCTATAAAAGGATATGAAATAACACTACCATCTCCCGATAAAACACAAGACAGACGCGTGTCCCCTATTCCAGCATGATCTGTCGCACTCAGCATGCTTATGTATGCCTGAGCATCCATACCTGAAAGAACACGATAAAAAACGCCAGACATATCAGTTATAAAACACTCGTGATCTGCAAGATCTTTGCTATCTGTTGTATCAGACGATTGATGAGGATAGGACATAACATGCTCACAGCCCGCCTCATCGAGGCTAAAAGTTGCGCCTAATACCACGTGTTCGTCATAAAGAATTCCATGATGGGTCATATTGTATCCTTAATGTTTACTTCTCATAATTTTTAGACCTTGCATTATGTAAGTTATTGCGGCTACAGAAGAAAAAACAATACCAACATAGATAAAGAACATGCCCAAAGGTACACTTTGAGCGTTAATTCCTGGTAAAAATTCTAGGTTATAAAGTCCAAGTCCGTGAACGTATGGCGAACCAAACAGTGCGTCGCAAAACCCAAACATTAAACACGCAGTAGCAATTTTACCGATGTAAATAACATCAAGTGGTCGACGCTGATAACGCTGTAGAATAAGTGCACCACAAGCCATAACTGTATCTCTTAAAATCACAAAAACTGCTATCCAAACAGGTATTTCTTCTGTTATCACAAGGCCTAAAACACCAGTTGCAAGCAATACCCTATCCATAATGGGATCCATGATTTTCCCCAACCAACTCACCGTTTGCGTTCTACGCGCAACTTGTCCGTCTAAAAAATCGGTGACAGCAGCAATCATATAACAGTTGAATGCAAGAATTCTGTTAGTACGAGAAATAAAGAGGACTAAAAAAATAAAGGTAAGAATGAGTCTACAAAAGGTTATAGCATTAGCTACCGTATAAATTTGATATGAGGGGTTAGATGAAGTACCAACCGGTGCGGTAGAATCTTCGGCAACCATATAGTTTTTAACGGTAGACTTTGCGTGTTCTTTTGTAGTATGAGCTTGTGCTTTTATAGCATGCGCTGAGTGTGCAGCTTTATCCTTCAAATAGGAGGAAATCTGTTGATTGTCTAAACCAGCCTTCATAAACGATATCCTTTACGATTTAATACTCGTATCTATTATAGCCTAGATAAATAGGTCTATGAATTTACAGTACAGATTTCTATTATTCTTTGCGAAGCTTATCACAATTTGTTACCATAATTAAAACTACGCGGGCGATTGGCTCAGGGGTAGAGCACTTCCTTCACACGGAAGGGGTCGTGGGTTCAAATCCCGCATCGCCCACCATTTGTTTTCTTCCTTTTTACCCAGGTAAACATACTTATTTGCATGATAGCTAAATACCACCCGACCCATTTTTGTCCCATGATATTGAGGAATGGCTACGTAAAGATATTGAAAACTTACTGTTATTAGAAAATAATTGCTTAAATTTACGTGATTTAATACCTGATATAAATAATGGGCTTCGCTTATACCAGCAAAACCCATTTTTGTCCTCGATGTAAGATCAAACACACTTGTACAAATATCTCGGCATGAGAGCAGATTTGAACAGTCTTTTCATCAATATGAAATCGGCATTTTAGAGCAACATTAAAAGACTGTGATATAAAAATGCACCCAGCGTTGCGCCCATAAGTGGACCAACTACAGGGATCCATGCATATTCCCAATGTGATGTACCTTTATTGGCAATAGGCAAAAGCGAATGCATAATACGAGGTCCTAAATCGCGGGCAGGATTCATAGCATATCCTGTTGTTGAACCCAGACATAATCCAATAACTAAAATAAGAATGCCTATGACAATTGGTCCAAGTCCGTGCTCAAGACGATTAGGTCCAAGACACAAAACACCAATGATAAGCACCGACGTAGATAATACCTCGCCAAATAAATTAGAAGGCGTATGACGAATAGCAGGCGCAGTACAAAAGCATGAAAGAATAGCATCTTGATTAGTAGTTTGCTTCCAGTGAGGATAAAAATGAAGCCAAACGCATACGTTAGCGCACATAGCACCCAAAAATTGCGCAAGAATAAAAGGAGGAACCTGCTCCCATGAAATCTCCCCTACATATGCAAGCGCGATACTAACTGCAGGATTCAAATGTGCCGGTCCAAAAATTCCCGCAACATATACCGCAAGCGTAATTGCCATTGCCCAACCAGTAGCTGTTTGCATCCAGCCAGTGCCGTATGATTTTGTCTGCTTTAATTCAACGGAACAAATAACACCCTCTCCCAAAAGCATCATAATAAATGTTCCTAAAAACTCACCTATCATAGGTAGCGTAATCACGAATAATCGCCTTCTTTCCTAAGGGGAAACGATATGTCCCACAAGTTTGACAAACGATAAGATTATACGTGAAAAAGTTTGATTTTTAGTGAAAGGTATACAAAATAGAACCACTTCATTAGGTATACAAAAAATTTGTTTTAGAACTAGGTAATGTATGCTGTAAATACCGAAATAATGGTGATTGGTAATATCTTCAAGGCTAATCATCTTTGCAGACGATGCACCGCCTTTGTCCTTGGGATATACCACGGGCTTATATTGACTCCACGTTTTTTTGTGCCCCTTGTTGTTGGGTGTCTTGCTCAGAGGTTGCAGTTGCTTGTGTATCAACTGATTCGGACATAATATATCTTTTCTGTTGCCCGCTCTTTCGCGGTTGTCTATACTCCTGCTTTTAGCAGTCATCCATCACAGATACGCTCTGTGCAGCGTAGATATTAAAATTGGAGAAAAATCGTAAAACAGCAGAAAAGATAACTTTTCCAACTATTATTGCGAAATTGCGGCACAAATGTCGCTTATGAGGCAAATAGCAAATAATTTGTACATGCGTATTACTCAAACACGACTTACGTTAGCTCGCAGTTTGCAACTTATTTTGCAAACGCTACTTTTCGTAAGTATTTGTTGCATAAGTGTTTGTTGCTATATCTTCCTCAATTGCATCAACAACGCGCTCATTCTCAAGCAAATCACGGCTCACGTGCTGGAAGTGCGAAACCATATCCGCAGGAAGCTTGTAAATATCGCCGTAGTAGTTAAACAGAACTTGTAGAGAGTTATTCGGCACATTCAACGTAAATTTTTCAAATTCTGCTTGATGTAGTGGGAATATATCCGCATATTTAGCTGAGTATATTGATTCTGCATCAACATTATCCAGACTATAAATAATGGTACAGTTTTCACCATTCGCTTCGTTTGCAATAATATTTTCACTTTTTGCTAAATCGCGATACTTAGTAAAAACAGCCTCGATTTCGCAACTAAATTCCCCCCCCCCTTCTAAATAGCCGTTTTCAAGCCACTTTTTATAAAATGGTTTAGAATGCAAATCTGTTTGTAAAGCCTGTCGAATTTCTATAAACCTCTGCTTAGTTTTTTCATTGAACTCAGGCATGTAGTCATAGAAGAAAATATCAATAAAGCTAGGATCGTCTGGATTTTTATAACGCAAGCGTAACTGTCTGCAGCAAACGTAAGGATCAAACACAAGCACCGCGCGATAACGCTTAGATAATTCCTCATCTGTTTTAAGCAACTCAAGAAGCTTATTCACATCGGAACGGATCATTCCCAAATCCGTGTCGTCATCCCACGGAATAAAGCCATGGTGACGGACAGTGCCAAGCAACGTTCCAAAATCAGCCCAATATTGCAAATTATGCTTTTTAGCAATATGCGCAAATTCATTTAATAAGCTTGCACAACCGCGCTGAATAAGACGCACGGAACCAGTTGCTTGCGGAAGACCGTAGTAAAAGCGCTTGCGAGCGTCCAAATCGCTCTCGTCACTTCGGCGATATGTGGCCCAAGCTAAAAGCGATGCGTGTTCACGATTTGTAAGTGTGTCAACATGCATATTGTGCTGATTTTCAAGAATATGTGACAATTGCTCGTCTAGCACGTATTGCATATGATCAAGACGCGCTTGCAAATCGCTAACTTGCACCCGAAGATCGCGTATTGAACGCTTAGAAGAAGGGCAGTGGTCAACTAATTTGTGAAGTACCTTATGAAATACAGACGACATACATACACCTTCTGTTACCTTCTGTTACCTTCTGTTACCTTCTGTTACTTTCTTTCACTTTTACTTAACGCAAGTCATATGGCTATTCATTATAGTACGATCTGCGTTTTGTATGCGACTTTGTAACACATTTTCTTTACAGCATGGTAAACAAAATAACGCACCTTATTAAGTAACTGCAGAACCAGCAGAGCAACCTGTTCATACACAATACTGTCAGTTCTATTTTGGATTTGTTGCATTACGATTATGTGCGGTACGGTTTTCATAGCACGTCAATAACATGTCAAATCCGCAAGATGCAAACGGGATCATAAGCAAATACGCTGGCAAAATATACTGCGATTGCGCTTCCCAAAACAAATAAAGCACAGCCATTCCAAGCACAATAACTAAAGGCGTTAAACATTCAACATTTAGCAAAGCACTATTATTGAGAGAATCTTTATTACTTGCCAACTTATTATTATGTGCCGAATTTTTCTTACGCAAAGTAATGCATAAGAACACTGCAGTAAAGAAAGTAAGCATAAATTGATGAGCATCCAAGAAAGTAAAAACAACCATATTTAACTTTCCAGAATAAAGCGAAAGCAAAGCAGGATTCATTTTTCGATCCATTAAATTCTCCCTACCTGGCCCGTGAAACTTCCAGCTACTTGCAAGTAAAGATTCGTAAGTTGGCTCAAGCCACTCCCCCATAAATTTTTTCGTAAAGAAAGTTGCAATTTGCTTAGGATTTTTTAAGAAGAAATTAATATTTTTGCGTAAAGATTCCGTAGATTCCTTCTTTATAGCGTCTTTATTATAGGTTGCAACATCAAAGCTCATTGGGTATCCGTTATACCATCCAGGATTATTCGGACCACATTTTCTAGCAGGATCCGTTGCCATTGCAAGCCAAACCGTAGAGGGCAAACCATCTTTTGCGCTGTGGCCAAAAGAATTAGCCGCCTGCGTTACAACAATATTGCTTACAGAAATGCACGCAATCGCAAGCAATACACAAACAGCATGCTGCCACTTTTTAGAGCGCAAAGCCGACACAATCCACACAACAATCATTCCAAGTAAGCAATAAATCATAGTCGACTTAAGCAATATGGCAAATAACATGCAGATTAAAGATTGCACAGCATCACGCCAACTGCCGCTACGAATATTTTTTGCATGAAAAATAAGTGCTCCAAACACAAAAGGCAAGCAAAGCGTATTGCCGTACGCAAAAGTTGCGTAGAAAATCATAGGCAAAAATGCCGCGTAAAAAAGCAAAGAAAGAAGAGTTGCGGTTTTATTGCGGAATAGTAAGTTGGAATAATACGCAATAAGAACGCCAGTAATAGCAGCACAGAGCACATTCAATACTTCAAAAGCAGCGTATGCTTTAGAACCAAAAACGATCACCAAAAAGCGCATAAGACAAAGAAGTGGGAATTGGAATGGGAATCGAGTTAAGTAGCCACCTGGACACACAGTCCAAGATAATTCCGAATTGTCAACTCCCCAAACTACAGGAGCTCGATTAGGATCTGCATAATATTGAGCTGCACTAAACAGGTAGGCTGGATCCCACTCAGGCCATGCGTGCGTGACACGCACCCAAATCAAGCCTGCAACAATCACGTAAGCAAAAACAGCGACAGCAACGTAGCGTATACGTATTTTATTAAGAATTTTGCTATGAAGCCCACGCTTTTTTAAAAGCGCAATAGTAAAGAATATTGCGGCGCTTATAACAATCACAAATGGAGATTGGAACCAGAGGAATTCAAGAGTGTAACCTCCAGGCAAAAGATAAGCCGAAATAACTAGATTAAGCAATGACAGTAAGATGAAAAATACTACAGCACACCACAGTACAGCAGCGCTAAAAAAACGACCGAGCGTTACACTTATATTCTGCAAACGCTTAATCATACTCTTAAACCCCTTTAAAATATTGCTTTTACAAGAATTAATCAATATAGTAACACGGACAATGCGTTGATTCCAAATAAATTTTGCCAATAGAGCTTCTAAGAATATCCCGTAAATCATAAGGAATTAGTCAATAAACGATGTTGAGCAATTAAGTCTAAAAGACACAACGATTAAACATACTCACCAAAAAACGCTTGCTGCAAGTGCTCTAGGGTGTACTAAAAGGAGCATAGGGCAAAACGGAGGTTGGAGTTTTGGCTCAACAGACGCTGCTTCTTCCATTGCTATTGAAGCGGCCGCAATGGCTGTGTTTGTAGTGAAAACAACGAAAAGAAATCCTAAGCGAAAGCAGGTCTTATTATGAGTTATGCTCAATCAACAAATTTACCGATTCCAGACTTAAAAGTTATTCCCGATAAATACCAAAGTGGCATTCAGGAGCTTTTTTCGCGTTGGCAAGCAGTAAGACAGCGAAACCATATCCTAAGCGAGTATTACAACCTCCACCAGGCAGTAAAAGAACTAAACGTTGCGATACCAGAGCAATTTAGAACGCTTAATTGCTGCGTTGGTTGGTGTCATAAAGCCGTAAAGGTTAGAGCTGTGCGCTCTATCTTTGATGGCTTTGTTTTTTCAGGTACTAAAGATGACACCTTAATGCCCTTGTATCAAAAAATAATCTTAAGCCGCTCTAGGCCTACCGACTGTGATCTTACCATACAACACTATCTGCGCTTTAAGGTTTCAGATATGATAGAAAATTTAATTGATATATAAACAACCATCGATCACAACCTGTCACACCAGTTAAACACGGTAATTCACACTTTTTCACACTTAGCGCAATTGATGAATATTTGCGTAGTAAAATGTTTGCGTTTGCGCTGGTAGAATAGGGTAAAAAAGACAAAAAAATAATGGTGGAGAATACGGGGTTCGAACCCGTGACCTCATGGCTGCCAGCCATGCGCTCTCCCAACTGAGCTAATTCCCCATTACGGTCTTCAAGACTTATTTATAATATCAAAACATATAATTTCGTCAACACAGAATTTTTATGCTTCAAAAATTATGCTATTTCTTCACGCGCACAAAGCGCAGAGACTCACATTATCAATACAGGCAACGCACTTAAAAACCTATAAAAGCCTCTAACCAAGCACTCACCATAAGTTTGTGCTAAGAAAAAACCCAACAGGCTCTCTGTTGGGTTATATGTCTTATGGTGGGCCCAGTAGGACTTGAACCTACAACCAAAGGATTATGAGTCCTCTGCGCTAACCGATTGCGCTATAGGCCCGTAAATACTGCAACAAAATCATTGCAAGTACGTTAGTAGAATACGCAAGAAAGCTCTTTTTGGCAAGCATCAAATTAAAAATAGCTACGACTCTACGTAATTCACACGGGTTAAACAAGCCATTAAACAAGGCGAGATAAACGCAATGCAGACAACGCAGAGCTCTTAAACTCTCCAATAACGCTTATACAGCCGTTAGACACCTATGCCTGCAATCCTTGACGCTGAGGCACAATCTCATGCACAAGATGGTCAACAACCTCATCTACAGGCACTTCTGTGCGCTCACCCGTAGCGCGGTTTTTAACCTCAACACACGCATGTGCAAGAGCCTTTTTACCACAAACGACCTGATACGGAAATCCCATAAGATCGGCGTCATTAAACTTGATGCCAGGTCGCTCTCCTCTATCGTCTACGATAACTTCAATACCTGCTTTAATAAGACCTTCAGCCAGACGCTGCGCCACAGGCCACACCGTTTCATCGTGAACATCTAGCGGAATAACAGCTACTTCATAAGGAGCAACGGATACAGGCCAAATAATACCATGTTCATCGTGTGACTGCTCTACAACCGCTGCAAGTGTTCTGGAAACACCAATACCATAGCAACCCATAATAAAAGGCTTTTCGGTACCGTCTTCATCCATAAAGGTTGCACCCATTGCCTTTGAATATTTTGTTCCAAGCTGAAAGACTTGAGAAATTTCAATTCCACGCGCTGATTTAAGGGCAGCAGAACAACAAGGACAGCTATCTCCAGCTTCGGTAACAATGAGGTCTTGCCACTCGTCAATAGAAAAATCTTTACCAAGACAAGCATGACGAAGATGATAATCTACTTCGTTAGCACCACAAATCCATTGATTGAGATCTTTCAAAGACAAATCAGCCACTACACGAATTCCTTGAGGTAAGTCAACAGGTCCAATGAAACCTTTATGCAGCCCAAACTGTACAAGCTCTTCATCGCTCATCATGTGATAATCACCAAAAAGATGGCTTGCCTTTACTTCGTTAAGACTACGATTACCCGGAACAAAAACTACAACCGGGTTACCTGCTTCATCAACAAGCGCAAGAGCTTTGCGCGTGAGACGAACATCAACCTGCAAAAATTGTGCCAGATCTTCAATAGTTTGACATGCAGGTGTTTTGATTTTTTCGCACGCGGCAACCTCATCGTCTAATACGTCTATTTTGCCAACTGCTGCTTCGGTATCTGCGGCATAATCACACGCGTCACAATAGATAAGCTCGGCTTCTCCTGCATCTGCCAAAGCCATGAATTCAACAGAGGTATCACCACCTATTTGGCCAGAATCAGCAACCACTGGCACGGCGCGCAAACCACAACGACGAGCAATTGTTGCGTAAGCCTCTTTTTCTTGCTCATAACATTCATACAAAGATTCCTGATTGGCACAGAACGAATAACCATCTTTCATGATAAACTCACGACCACGCATCAAACCAAAACGCGGACGACGCTCGTCTCTAAATTTGTCCTGAATGTGATAAAGCGTAACAGGCAAATCCTTATAACTTTTAAGTTCATTACGAATAAGATCGGTAAACGTTTCCTCATGAGTAGGACCAAGCGCATACTCATGGTCATGCCTATCGGTCAGGCGCATAAGCTCTGGACCGTATGCACCCCAGCGACCACTTTGATGCCACAGCTCTGCATCAGTTAAAATAGGAGCAAGCATTTCCTGTGCGTCGATAGCTTCCATCTCTTCGCGAATAATGGATTCAATTTTTTGTATAGAGCGCCATGCCAAAGGCAAATACGAATATAAACCTGCAGCAGCTTTGCGTATCATACCTGCTCGTACAAGTAATTTATGAGAGGCAATATCAGCGTCAGTTGGGTCTTCCTTAAGAGTTGGTGCATAAAGTTTTGACATTCTTGCATAGCGTTTCAAGATAAATCCTTTCGCTACAGGTATATAACAGTGTTTAATTATACAAAGAAAAGAACGGACGAGCATGGTGACATGTGTACGAGTGCATAACTTACAAAAATATCTCCTTTAGGAGTTAGCACGAGGATCTTAAACCACATACCATACCTAAGAAATAAACTAACCTGAAAAGAGAATATAATTATAAACAGTCGCCTGCTTAAAAACTTACCTAGATAGTGTCTTGCATTATTAATAATTCACTATGGTTGTTGACTTTTAAACACCAACGCAAACATACTTATAAGTGACCATATAAATAATGCCCATGAGATAATAAAAGCGACGAGAATATACTCTCTCAAAATAGTTAAGTCTAACGAATTGAGACCATACACACACATAAGCAAACTGCCAGCTGCCATAGCCTTTGCATCAGCAATAGCATACGGCCTTACATCTATTTTATCTCTCTCTTCCTTAAGCATGGTATTATAACCTGAAATCAGCATTAACCACTTATTTCTAAACAGCTGAATGGATATAATAAGAAAAGAAATTGAGAATGAAAAGAAGACTAATGTTTCCATTGCACTCCTTAAAATACAAAATGAATTTCCACCCATCTTACGATGCGGAAAACTTAATATCAATTAACGGTTCCTTCGAAATCCTATATCTAACATTAGACATCTTTTGACACGTCATAACCATAACGATCCTGGATCTCCTTAAAGAGCTCAGAAACAATGTTTTCCGCAGGCACACTTCGAATCGGTTTGCCGTTTTGAAAGAGCACACCTTTTTCTTTTCCGCAGGCAACACCTATATCGGCATCGCGCGCTTCTCCAGGACCGTTAACCGCACATCCCATAACTGCAACCGAAATAGGAGCCTTTAATTTCGCAAGTCGCTCGGAAACAACGTTAGCCATCTCAATTAAATTAACTTGACAGCGCCCACATGTAGGACAACTTACCATTTCTGGAGTTAGTCGCCTCATGCCAAGTGAGGACAATAAATCCCATGCAACGTATACTTCCTCTACAGGATCTGCAGTTAAGGATAGGCGAATTGTATCGCCAATACCTTGTTCAAGAAGAATACCTACACCTACGCAATTTTTTACGGTACCCTGCCTTAGACCTCCAGCTTCGGTAACACCAACATGTAAAGGTATGTCTGGCAAGGCTTGCGATAAATTTCGATAGGTTTCAAGCGTAGTGGGAACAGAGTGCGCTTTAGCTGACAAAACGATGTCATTAAATCCACGGTCTCTAAAATGCTCAACATAGCCTGTAGCAGAGGCAATCATTTTTTGAGAAAGGGTTAAATCATCGCGCGTATCAAATTTGCGATCCAAAGAGCCTGCATTAACACCAATACGAATGGGAATATGAGCCTGCTTTGCAGCATCAATAACCTTATCAACTTTTTCCATGGAACCAATATTTCCTGGATTAATGCGCAGCGCAGAAGCACCACGCTCGGCCGCCTCGATAGCTAAGCGATAATCAAAATGTATATCAGCAATAACAGGAAGCGGACTTTTGCGACAAATTTCTTCAAAGCCATCAAGGTCACTTTTAAGCGGAATTGCAACACGAATAAGTTCACAGCCAGCAGTCATAAGCTTGTTGATCTGCTTAAGTGTTGCCTCAGCATCTGAGGTCTTAGTTGTACACATCGACTGAACAGACACGGGTGCTCCCCCACCCACTGCAACATCTCCTACAAAAACCTGATGTGTTTTAGAACGAGCTTTCACCATAGTATCTTTCTGTTGTAACCAAATTTTAGTGCACGTAGCACGCTTTTTAATGCACGTAGCTCACGCGCCTCTTAGATAACTTCTTGTTTTTACAGAAGCCATATCGTTTTATTACCCTTGAATAAGAGCTGCTATATCGTTTCGCAACGCAAAAACAAAAAGCAACAAAAAGAGCGCAATTCCAATATAGGTAACAACCGTTTGGATTTTAAGTGGCACTGGCTTTCTAATAACTACGCCAATGATTTCAAAGAGCGCTTTACCACCATCTAAAGGAGGTATGGGCAAAAGATTCATACAACCAAGTGACATCGAAATCATAGCAGCAAGCATGAAAAACTGTTGAGCGCCCTCTTCTGCTGCACGGGCAGCCATCGTTGAGATTCCCACAACGCTTGAACTTTGTTGTACAGTTTGCACCGCATATTGAGGCATAATAAGCCTACACACAAATTGGGTAACCTGAACAGTATACGAAGTAGCAAACTGCAAAGATTGCCCGATGCTTGGATACACCACTTTTGTTTGAGCGTGAATACCAAAAAGCTCATGGGGCTCAAGATGAGAAAAATCAACGGTTGAGCGCACCTGTTGCCCATCGTGCACATATTTCATTTCAAACGTGGCGCCGTCTTTCATTTTATCCGACAAAACGCGAACAATATCAGTCCATGTGTGTACAGGCTCACCATCAAGTGCCACAATTTTGTCACCAGTAGATAAACCAGCATTTTGTGCAAGAGAATTTGCCTCAACACTACCTAAGACATTGGAATCAACCGTAGTAGTCACGCCTGCTAAGCTCAGTGTGGCAACAAGAACCACAAACGCAAATATAATATTTACGCATGGCCCTGCTGCAAGCGCTATAAAGCGTTTTATAAAACTTTTACCCGTATACGTGCGCGCTTTTTCGTCTAGAAAAAATTGGTGAGGATCAGAAAGCGTATAAGCACTACCAGCTGGTTTTACCTTCTTGGGCAAGAAATGATGGCCTGTATCAAAAAGCGTTAACATCTGATCGTCACGTGCAACAGTGGTATATATAATGTCTTGTTCACTATCACCAGAATCGCTCGTCGCTTTTTGTATCGAAGCCCAATCGGCCAACACGGCTAAAAGCTCATGCGCATACGCAGTGCTACATCCAAGTGCCTCGGCACACGCGCCAGCTGTTATGCGTCCTTGTGTATAAACAAAGGTAAGGCACTGCTCTAACAGTTCATCATCAACATGCGCCATGCCGCAGATACGGGTATATCCACCAAGCAACAAAGGAGTAATGCCAATCTCGGTTCCCCATCGTTTGAGCTTATAGGACCATCTATATTTACAGGGCATGCCGATAAAAAATTCGGTCACGCGCATCCCAAACAGACGAGCAGCAATAAAATGTCCCGCTTCGTGAATAGCCACAAGAAACGACAAGACAACAGCTCCCCAGAATATAGGCAGTATAATTTGAAGGACTAACGTCATACATTCTCCGAAACTAAGATAGATAAGTTTGTGCGCACATACGTGCCTGCGTGTCTACTTCGCGAAGTTGTTCAAGCGATTCAACGGGTGCAGGCTCACATGTTTGCATCGTTTGGGCAACAATACGTTCGATATCTAAAAATGAACAGCAACCTTCTCTAAATGCTTGATTAGCTACCTCATTTGCAGCATTCATAATACATGGCATGGTTCCACCCGTTTTACCTGCTTGTAATGCAAGTTTTAGGCAACCAAACGTTGTAGTGTCAGGAGCTGCAAAACTAAGGTCAGAAATAGTTCGCCAGTCGGGTAACTTTGTTGATGGCGTATCCCAACGATTAGGATAGCTGAGCGCATATTGAATAGGAATACGCATATCAGAAGGTCCAAGCTGCGCCTTTGTTGTACCATCTTTAAATTGAACCATAGAATGAATCATGCTTTGTCGATGTATAACAACATGAATGTCATCAATTGGCAGTTCAAACAGACGTGTCGCCTCTAAGACTTCTAATCCTTTATTCATAAGTGTTGCCGAGTCAATCGTAATTTTTGAACCCATTTTCCACGTAGGGTGACGAAGTGCATCGGCAGCAGTAACGCTGCCAAGTTCATCACGCGTTTTAGCGTAAAACGGTCCCCCTGAACAGGTAAGCCAGATATCACTGAGCTCACGTAAAGACTCCCCTTGAAGACATTGAAAAATTGCACTGTGTTCAGAATCAACTGGGATAAGCTTCCCAGGCTTAACAAGTGGCATAATGAGATCGCCAGCTACAACAAGCGATTCCTTATTAGCATAAGCAAGTGTCTTACCGCATTTGAGCGCGTGATAACCCACTTCCATGCCTGCAGCTCCAACAATGGCACACACAACAAGATCAATGTCGTCTCTTTGAACAATATCAAGGAGCGCTTGAGAACCAAATTCGCACGAACACGTGGCAGGAAGATTATCCAGGATGGCATCATTTTTATGCGTTTCATCAACTACGACAACGTGCTGTGCGTCACATGTACGCGCAGCTTTAACGAGCGCGTCGCACGAATTGTAAACAGAGAGCGCAACGACATCAATTTTGTCGCGGTGTTGGAGGCATACATCAAGCGTTTGAGTGCCAATTGAACCCGATGAGCCCAAAATTGCCACACGCAAGCGCTTATGTTCATATTCATCAGATGAAGATGAACCAAACTGCTGAGAAGAATTTGTATTAAATAAACTCATATAAGACCACCTAAAACAAGCAAAAAATATGCTGCGGTGCACCCAAAAAGCATGGAATCGCTGCGGTCAAGCAAACCACCATGACCAGGCATTATAGTGCCAGAATCTTTAAGGTGCACCGAGCGTTTAATACGAGATTCAAACAAATCGCCTATAACAGAAACAATACCCACAACTAAACCGCAGATAAGAGCATATCCAAGTGAAATATGCACCAGTCCAAAATAATAAATACCAAACCACACAGCAACAGAGGCAGCAAGACCGCCATAAAATCCTTCGATACTTTTATGCGGAGAAATGGTAGGTGCAAGTGGGTGCTTACCAAAATTACAGCCTACAAAATACGCCGAAATGTCATTTGCCCAAACCGAGCACATAACTACAAGCGTTAAAACAGCAGCACTAAAATTTGGCTGGCTACATCTTAGAAGCACGATATGCGAAAAAAGCAGCGACGTATACATGGGAGCAAAAAAACTCAGGGCGGTATCAGCTATCGTAACATGCGGGGACGCAATATAAAACACGCTTAATACCAACGCATAAAGTATTGCCGTACTCAAAAGAAGCGTATACGAATTAAAAAGGGCTAATATTGGAAAAAGCAACGCAACAAATAATCCCACAAAATCATAAGGATTATAGTGCGCAAGCTTAATCATATGAAAAAATTCTGAGCAGCAAAGCCATGCCATAGCTGCAATCGCAAAGGCAGTACTCGTAGGATCGGCATAAATACAACTCACCACAGCAACCGAGTATAAAACTCCTGAAAATACACGAAGTAAAAGCTTCTCGGTCCATGCACGAGCACGTTGCGTTTTGAGCTCGCCTTTTTCCCTAACCGATTCTTTTTGACTGCGTCTTTCTTCGAGCTTTTTTATACCACGCTCTAAGCCAAGACCAGATGTAAGGCGCGGGCGTATTTCTTGCTCTGATTTATGAGCAGAGCCTCTTTTAGTAAAAACGTGCAATTTACTCACGAACGAACACCCCCAAATCGGCGTGTTCGCTCTTGATATGATTTAATCGCTCGCAAGAAATCCCATTTAGTAAATTCAGGCCATAACGTTTTGGTTATATAAAGCTCAGAATATGCAATTTGGTACAACAAATAGTTTGAAAGGCGCATCTCACCCGATGTACGTATCACCAAATCAGGATCAGGAAGGCCGCTGGTATAAAGATACGACGAAAGCACTTGCTCATCAATATCTGACGGCTTAAGTTTTCCATCTTGTACCTGGGTAGCTATGCTTTGAGCTGCGTGAACAAGATCATAACGTCCACCATAATTTACTGCCAACGCAAATACCATGCCCGTATTATGCTGAGTTTGTTGAAGGCCTTGTTTAAATACCTTACGCGTAGCTGCAGGAAGAGCGTCAATATTGCCAAAGAAACGCAAACGAACATTTTCTTGCGCAAAAAGAGGCAACTCCTTAACCAAAGTGGTAGCAAATAAGTGCATAAGCAGAGTAACTTCGTGCTGAGGACGTTTCCAATTTTCGGTAGAAAACGCATAAACGCTCAGCACCTTAATTCCCAAACGAACCGAAGCAGTTACAATTTCTTTAAGCGAGGAAACTCCAGCTTTATGGCCTAAAGCTCTATCCAAGCCACGCGCCTGCGCCCAACGACCGTTTCCGTCCATAATAATGGAAACGTGCGAAGGCAAACGATCCAACGAAATATCAGATAAACTTGTATCGTCTGGCGGACAAGAAAAATATGATGCTAACTCTTGTGAAATAGACAACTAAATCTCCATGACCTCTTGTGATTTAGCTTTAAGCATTTCGTCTATCTTTGCTACAAACTCATCAGTAAGCTTTTGGATAGCCTTCTTTTCGCGACTAACGTCGTCTTCATTAAGCTCTTCATCACGTTCTGCTTTATTATTAGCATCGCGACGAGCGTTTCGCACAGCAACTTTTGCGTCTTCTGCATATTGCTTACATTCTTTTACGAGTTCACGGCGACGCTCTTCGGTTGGCTTAGGAAACGGCAAACGAATGGAAGTTCCATCATTACTAGGCGTTATGCCTAAATCAGAAGATTCAATAGCTTTTTCAATAGCTTTAAGCGAAGACTTATCCCAAGGCTCAACAACCAACATTGAAGGCTCGGGAACCTTAATGCCAGCAAGTTGCACAATTGGAGTAGGCTGACCATAGTAATCTACCCGAATACCATCAAGTACCTGAGGATTTGCACGTCCGGTACGAACCTTAGAAAAATTATTCTTAAGTGCATCAATACATTTATTCATGTGTTTTTGTGCTTGATCGGTATATGCGCTCATATATCCTCCTCATGTTGTTGTCTATGCTACCACGAAAAAATTCCTATAATATCTGCGTGCTAAACCTACTTAGACGTGTCTTCACAAACAACCGTACCAACATTTTCGCCCTGTAGTGCACGATCAAAAATACCTTTTGCATCAAGATTGAATACCATAATTGGCATATGATTATCATTGCATAAGGCGGTTGCTGTAGAATCCATAACTTGCAATTCCTTTTTAAGGACATCCATATAGGTAATTTTGTCGAATTTCTTTGCGTTGGGATTCTTAACGGGATCGCAATCGTAAATACCATCGACTTTAGTTGCCTTCATAAGAACTTGCGCGCCAATTTCGCAAGCGCGCAAAGCAGCTGCTGTATCGGTAGTAAAGTAAGGATTTCCCGTACCAGCAGCAAAAATGGTGATACGGCCTTTTTCCAAATGACGTATTGCACGGCGCCGAATATAAGTTTCTGAAACCTGATGCATTTCAATTGCGCTCATAACACGACATTGCATATCGTTATGCTCAAAGGTATCCTGAAGCGCAAGCGCATTGATAACAGTTGCAAGCATACCCATGTTATCGCCTTGAGCACGATCCATACCTGCGGCTGCGCCAGAAAGACCTCTAAAAATATTGCCTCCACCAACTACAACAGCAATTTCGAGCCCTGCATCATAGGCAGGCTTAAGCTCGTGCGCTATATGCTGAGGAACAACAGGATCAATACCAAAGTCTTTATTACCCATAAGGGCTTCGCCTGAGAGTTTAAGAAGAACGCGCTTATATTTGTAAGCCGACATAGTAAACCTTTCCATATAAACGTATATGCAAAAAAGCCGCATATATCTGTGCATCACATGTAATGCATGTTTTTCTTATTTTAACAGAAGAGCACGCATGCTCAGTAAGGAATGTACGCAAAGCAAAGAAGTTACAAAGAAATGAGCAAGAAAAACCCGACTTATCAAAGATAAATCGGGTTAATACTACGTATACAAAAGATGAGAGAACTTATTCTTCACCAAAAGCATAACGAACAAATGAAACGATCTTGATAGAATCATCACCAACAGACTTGCCTACTTTTTTAGCAAGTTCAATAACGGTTACGCTTGAATCCTTAATGAATTCTTGTTCGCTTAAAACGCTTTCTTTAAAGTATTTTTCGAGTTTGCCTTCAGCCATTTTTTCCTGAATAAATTCAGGTTTTCCACTTGCCGCAGCTTGTGCCATGTAAATGCTCTTCTCATGAGCAATAACATCAGCTGGAACATCCTCACGACGTGCGCTCACAGGTGCAGATGCCGCTACTTGCATAGCAACATCGTGAGCAAATGTCTTGAACTCTTCGCTTTCAGCAGTTTCGGGTTTGTCAAAGCTAAATTGGCAAATATCTGCAAGCTTGCCACCAAGATGGATGTAGCTGCTCAAGCAACCATCCTCAGCAACAACACGCTGAAAACGAGCAACCTTCATGTTCTCGCCAATAACGTGAATCATTTCGGTTAATTCATCGGCAACGGTAGAATTATCCAAAGGACATGCTTTAAGAGCCTCAACGTCACTAGGATCATGCTGTGCAACACATTGAGCCAGTTTATTTGCAAAAGAAGTAAACTTAGGGTTAGTGCCTACAAAGTCTGTTTCACAAGTAAGCTCCAAAAGTGCACCAGTTTTACCGTCTTCAGAAACATAAGCAGCAATGGTACCTTCATTCGTATCACGACCAGCGCGTTTAACAGCCTTTGCAACGCCCATCTTGCGAAGTACGTCTACAGCTTTTTCGATGTCACCCTCGGCTTCTACTAAAGCTTTTTTACACTCCATCATAGGCGAGTCGGTCATTTCACGGAGTTGTTTAACCAATGCTGCGCTAATTTGTGCCATGATTTCTCCTTTATAGGATTAGAGTCTACAATACTACTACTCAGAAACAGATTCTTTATCTGAAGAATCTTCTTGTGCCTTTTCTTCTTGACTACCCTGCTTCATTTCTTCCTCAGAAATTTGTTCTTTACCCTTACCAGCAAGAACAGCATCAGCAACAAGTTCGCACATAAGATTTACCGAACGAATTGCATCATCATTAGCAGGAATACCATAATCAACTACATCAGGATCAGAGTTAGTGTCAAGCAATGCAACAACAGGAATGTGAAGACGATTTGCCTCACGAATTGCAATTTCTTCACGCTTTGAATCTACAATAAAGAGCGCCTGAGGAAGTGCGTGCATATCACGAACACCACCAAGATTGCGCTGAAGCTTTTCGAGCTCTTTACCCAACACGGCTTGCTCTTTTTTAGGAAGCGCAACCATACGACCGTCTTCTACCATAGCCTCAAGCTCTTCCATACGATCGATACGTGAACGCATGGTTACAAAGTTAGTAAGCATACCGCCTAACCAACGCTGATTGATGTAGGGCATATCACAACGTTTTGCTTGTTCAGCAACTGCCTCTTGAGCCTGCTTTTTGGTACCAACAAAAAGAATACGACCTTTTTTTGAAGCGCAATTTTTAAGGAAAGTATATGCTTTATCTGCATTTACAACAGTTTGTTTAAGATCAAGAATATAAATACCATTACGCTCGCCAAAGATGTATGGCTTCATTTTTGGATTCCAGCGACGAGTTTGGTGTCCGTAGTGGCAACCAGCTTCGAGAAGCGTACGAATATTGATCTTTACAGCCATAATAAAACCTCCATTGGTTGATCCTCCGTAAGCAATCATCCCTGAGCACTACTTTAAATTTGGCTGAATTTAAAGCACCAGAGCACACAAGTCCTGCTTACGTGTGTATTTTTACACTGCACTCTTGCACAGCAACAATAAAGTATACCAAGCTCCACACGTTTTTTCTATACTTATTTTTAGCCACTACGCAGCTCCATATGTTGCGCATAACCACTGAGAGCGTCCACAAATTTTAATACTACATGCATACATTTCAAGCACGTGTATACCAATCCAAGATTACGCGCGTGGATTTGCGCGCCGGGCTGCGTCTTTTAATGCATTAACAGAAACATGTGTATATATCTGTGTAGTTGCTAGGCTTGCATGTCCTAAAAGCTCCTGCACACTGCGTAAATCTGCACCATGCGACAACAACTCGGTTGCAAACGAATGACGCATCGTATGAGGAGTTGCCATTTCTTGAAGATGACTTAAGCGCATGTAGTGCTCAAAGACGTATCTTAGAGCTTGATCACTCATGGCCTTACCACGTGTTGAAATAAAAACGTGTTGATTAGTTTGAGCTTGCGCTTGATTCTTTTGTTTTGATAACAAAACTGGCCGCGCGGTTGTCAGATATATATGCAAAATACGAGCACATTCGGGATATATTGGCACAATACGCTCTTTTGAGCCTTTACCAAAAAGCCTCACCTGCTTTGAATCAAACGATATATCAGAAACGCACAAATGAGCAGCTTCAGATATACGACAACCTGTTGCATAAAGTAGCTCTAGGAGTGAGCGGTCTCGTAAACCGCATACCGAATCTTCTTGACATGTAGCAAGAAGCTTTTCAATAGAAGATTCGCTTAAAACATGAGGCAGTGTTTTGGGAATCTTTGGACTTGCCAGCGCTGCCGCAGAATCTTTTTTGGTGAGTCCCTTACGAACAAGCCATTTATACCACGCTCGAATAGCAGATAAATGTCTATTAATCGTACGCGAAGCGTAGCGAGCTGCATATAATTGTGCTAAATATGACCGTAGCTGTTTATGCGAAATATCTAAGAGATCATAGGAGTTTTTTATAAGCCAACGCACATACGCTTTAAGATCTGTTTCATATGCACGAGTTGTGTTTGGCGATAAATTTTGAGTGGTCATAAGGTGCTGTATAAACGATTCCATAAGCTGCTGCACATATGCGGAATATGAATCATCATCAGGTTTTATGCCACAAGCAGGTTTAACTTGTGAACAATTTATCTCTGTATGTTCGCTCGTTTTAGAAGATACACCATCACTCATACAACACTCACCCACATATATTGTTTAAAGTTGCAACATCTTGCACAACACTTTCAATAATGAGCTCAGGATGATTTTGAATGTAGGCACTAAGATCTGTTTCTGCACGAAGGGCGTAGGCTTTGTATCTATCTGCTTTTGATTTAATTCTATGCTCAAGCACAGGCATAAGACCAAAACAAACATGCATCGGCTGATAGGTGCTTGTTTGAGGATTGGTTGCATAAGCTACAAGTGAGCCAAACGCACCCGTAACAGGTAGCTGTATAGAAGGATGATCCATAAGTTCGCAATAGGTATTAAGAGCTGCAAACAAACCAGAAGCTATAGCCTCTGTATATCCTTCTGTTCCTGTAATTTGCCCAGCAAGACGTATCTTGGTATGCGGAATCTTAAACGTAGTATCCAGGCATTTTGGAGCATCGACAAAAGAATTTCGGTGCATAACTCCATAACGGAAGAATTCTGCTTCTTCAAGGCCTGGAATCATACGAAACACACGCTTTTGTTCTCCCCAAAGCAAGTTTGTTTGGAAACCCACAAGATTATAAGCCGTTCTTTGAGAGTTTTCACTTCGCAATTGGCACACGGCATACGGTCTTGTAAATGCTGCACCAGAAGTATTAATGTGCAAATGGGGATGGTTTTTTGGATACGAAATTCCAACGGGTTTTAAGGCTCCAAAGCGCAGGGAATCAACGCCTGTTCTTGCAACTTCTTCAACAGGTTGACATGCCGAAAAAAGGTCTTTTTGCTCAAAGTCTTTTGAAATAGCTCGCTTTGCATTGATAAGCTCATGATAAAAGGCAAGATATCCATCCTTGGTAAACGGGCAGTTAAGATAGTCACCTTGTGCAGCTGATTGAGTGTCACAAGCGCAACTGTGCGCATACCGAGATTGCTTAAAAACAAGGTCAAAATTTATACTTTCGACGTCAACAATAGGAGCAGCAGCGTCAAAAAACGATAATGATGAAGAACCAAGATAAGAAATAAGCTGATTAAAAAGGGCGTCAGAACAAAGAGGACCAGCAGCAATAACTACGTTTCCTTGAGGAATGTCCGCTACTTCTTGATGATGTATTGTTATAAAGGGATTTTGTTCAAGCGCACACGTGACCAAACGCGAAAAAACGTCGCGATCAACTGCCAGTGCCCCACCAGCTGGAACTTGAGCTTGAAAAGCAAACTTCACCAGATATGAGCCCAACATTGAAAGCTCATGCTTTAATAAGCCCGCTGCGCTTTCTAATTTAAGACTCTTTAAAGAATTAGAACAAACAAGTTCTGCAAAGTTAGGACTATGATGAGCAGGGCTCATTTTTGAAGGTTTCATATCATAGAGATCAACATAGATGTGTCGAGCCGCAAGCTGCAAAGCACATTCGCTACCAGCTAGACCTGCTCCTATGATAGTTACGCGCGGTTCCATGTGTACCTTTCTCAAAATGAACTTATAAACTCATATCTTATGTATATAAGTTTAGCGTAAATTATTCCCAAAAAGAGAACCTACAAGCTATCTTCGCTCTTTTTCCCATAGTATAGATACGCTTGAGTCGTTGGGGAAAATCGACCATCAATTAAGCGTTTAACTAAACCTTGTGCTTCAAAATCGCCCAAGGTAGAAAGAATCGTTATAATCTGTTCATCGAGCTGTTGCGCTAAATCGTCTGCACGCATAGGATTTGCAAATAATGCAGACATAATTTTACCTAAATGCGGCTTGAGAGATTCACAGGTTAAGCGTAGCGAATTGAAATCCAAACTAATGCGCTCCTCGAGATCTTTTTCTGAGGTGATAATCGCCGCTCCGTTGGCAATAAGTGCATTCGTACCATTTGAAAGTGGAGAAAAAATTGAACCTGGACAAGCATACAGCATACGATTTAATTGAACGGCAGTTTCGGCAGTGCTCATTGTACCCGACTTATGATTTGCTTCACAGATGATAAGCACACGCGACAAAGCAGCGATGATCTTATTTCTTTTTGGAAATGCATAACGCTTTGGTGAAGACCCCCACGCTTCAAGTGCAACAACACAACCTCTACCATCTTTTGCTTCTTCAAAAATGTCTTTTGACGATGATGGATATACTTTATCGGCTCCACATCCCGAAACAATACAAATGTTTCCTTGAGCATCAAGTGCAGCACGTAAGGCAGCGTAATCACAGCCTTTAGCACCACCTGAAACTACTGTTAAACCGCACTCTGCAGAAATACGCCCTGCGAGCTGTGCTAATGATTTTCCATAAGGTGTGGCATCGCGAGCTCCAATAATAGATATGCACGGCTTTTGGAGGACATCTGGATTACCTATTCCATACAAACGCTGCGGAGGATGCTCAAGGTCGTGTAGTGCGTAGGGATAGTACGAATCTGCGTCCGTAAGCTCCCAACGTGCAGTATATGTATTCTGCACATGCGTACATGACAAAGCCATGTTGCACTCAGGCATACACACTTGTTGCGTTACTTGTGGCTCTATGGCGGCAGATAAGTTATTATCTATGTTCACACATCTTCTCATAAACTCCCTTTTCTATTCCTTAGCATACAAGCTTCCAGCATGTCCTCAACTTCAACGCGTTCATGTTCTGCCAAGTCTGCTATCGTTCGAGCAACATGTACAATACGCGACAAACCCCTACCCCCAAGTCCTGTTCTCAATGCTATTTGGTTAAGTTTAGATTTAGCTTCAGGCGACAGAGCTTCACGCGCAATACCTTTATTTTTTGATTGGTTGCCACCTGATTTTTGATCCATAACAGACGAAGCGCGCGAACATGCGCCACCTAAAGCGTCTTGTAGTTTCTCTTCACGTTGAGCTCTAAACGCACGAGCTTTTTCCACCATTGCTTGCATTTGGGCAGATGATAGACCTTGTACTCCATTAAGTATTTTTTGCGGTGAGGGACGTTGTATATCAATACACATATCGATACGATCAACTAAAGGTCCACTCAACTTAGATTGATACTTTAAAATTTTTGCCTCGGTGCATACGCATTCATGATCACTATCACCTAAATATCCGCAGGGGCAAGGATTTGCAGCAGCAATAAACATAAACTTACCGGGAAAAACATACACTCCTTCTGCGCGAATAAGACGCACCTCACCTTCCTCAAACGGTTGGCGTAAGGTTTGTAACACATTCGAGGCAAATTCTGGTAATTCATCAAGAAAAAGTACACCCGTATGAGCAAGCGATATTTCTCCAGGTAAAACTGGTCTTCCCCCACCTATAAGCCCTGCAGTTGATATAGAATGATGCGGCGCTCTAAAAGGTGGAATTCCTTGAGAAAGCAAGTCTAAAGGAAGTCCTGCTACCGAGTGAATAAGCAAAGCTTCGTCTTTCTGTGCAACACTTAAATGCGGAAGAATCGAAGGTATACGTTGCGCAAGCATCGTTTTACCTGCACCTGGCGGTCCTATCATCAACAATCCATGATTGCCTGCTGCGGCTATCACACATGCACGTTTTGCAGCTTCTTGGTCTATGACATCTATAAAATCATAGGTATGAACAGGTTGGCTTAGGCGTTTTTTAAGAACCACCGCACTTGTATCGCTACATTTTCGCATAAGCCAAGGAATACCATTTATAAATTCGCTTAGACGCTGACAGTAAAGCGTATGCTTGGTATGAATATCGTTTACACTTAAAGCTGAACAAACCACCATTTTATGTAAAGCGCGCGCTAACTTATAATATGCCATATACCCTCGTATAGGACACACGCTTCCGTCCAAGGCAAGCTCACCTATAAATAGACACTTTTCAATATCGGCTAAAGGCATCGAGTGCGTTAGATAGAGCAGTGCCACCGCAATTGGTAAATCAAATCCAGCTCCCGTTTTTCTTATCTCACCAGGTGAAAGATTGATAGTAATATGTTTTCTGGGTAAATTAACGCCTATGCTTTTAAGCGCACAGCGCACACGCGAGCGAGATTCTAAAACCGATATATCAGGATTTCCCACAAGCGTTATCCCAGGAATACCACTTGAAGTAGAAACTTCAACTTTAACTGGAATTGCCTCTATTCCTCGCAGCATAGCCGTGTGAATGGTAACAGCCTCACTCATAAAGCCCGTCCCATTCAAATGCAGACTGTATATGTCTTAGCTGAGCATGTGAATCATCCAATATTGCCAACGCAATAACATCAAAACGTATGTTTTCGCACATAGGATAAGCAGTGTTATAACTACGAGCCAAGGCAATATAGCGCGATTGTTTTTGTTTATCAACAGCAATCTCGGGAAAGAGCTCCCCTGATTTGTTTTGCAGCCGTGTTTTTACTTCAACAAAAACGGTCTCATCACCTTTTGAGGCAATGATATCAACTTCACCATCTGCGCATTTCCAATTACGATCCAAAATTTCAAAGTCCTGCCGTTCTAAAAAACAACAGGCAAGATTTTCACCCAACGCGCCAAGTTCCTTGCTATTTAAAGTGTTAACTGCGGACTTGCGCGGAGTATCAACCGATTCGTTGGTTTTTTCTTTTGTCTGTCTCTTATTGCGTTTTGTAGTTTTTTTCTTGTGTGGTGCACAAGACTCGATAGGATCCGCTGAAGCTATCCTTGATTCAAAATGTTCCTTCATGCTGCCTTCTTTCCTGAAGCTTTGCCTAAAGGAAATTTTGAACCTACAAACATGCACAAAACTTGGCGCTAACTTGCAAAAAGCATATTTGTAGATAACTTAAAAAAATACTCGTAACAAAAGGAAAAATCGCATTACATAGATTCTTAAGCAACTGTAAAATGTTTACAGAATGATTTACGATGCACAGGGCTTAAACCATAGGTTTTAATCGCATCGATATGTGCTTTGGAACCATAACCTTTATTTTCAGCAAAATGATATTGAGGATAACGCACATCCAAATCTTGCATAAAACGATCACGAGCAACCTTTGCAACTATTGATGCGGCAGCAATAGAGGCAATACGGCTATCACCTTTTATCAGCGTTTTCTCTTTGGGATGTGCGTGAATAGAATTGCCATCAATCAACACACAATCTGGTTCAACACCAGTTTGCAAAATAGCACACTTCATGGTTTCGCGTAGGCATGAAACAATACCAAATCTGTCAATATCCTCAGGACTCGTAAATGCAATTCCAACCGCACGAGCATGCGCGCGAATTTGTGTATCTAGGCGCTCACGTTCCAAAGAGGTAAGTTTCTTTGAATCGTTAAGACCCCAAATGTGAGGCTCTTGGGGAAGAATCACCGCAGCTACTGCCAAAGGTCCAGCAAGAGGGCCGCGTCCAACTTCGTCAACACCAATGATGGTGCCCACCCCGCCTAACTCCTCTTGAAGCTCATACATATCATTAACACGAGCGCGCTCCTTGGACGCAAGGTCATAGCGCTTGGTTGCTCTTGTAACTGCTGCTTGTACGCTCTTGCGCTCGTCATGTGCATAGTGCTCAATTACCGCATTGAGCTCCTCAAAAGGTGTCTCGCGCAGAACGGTAATAATATCTGAACATGTGAGTGTCTTTGTTTTACGCGCGCCCTGTTCAATTTGTGTGTGAGATGTTACATTATCCATGATAAGCTTTCATGACGTACCTGGTACGCGATACATAAAGGGATAGACAAATTTTCGCGCTCATACCAATATAAAATAAAGCCGATAACAAAAAAGCCACCCGAAGGTGACTTTTCATGCGGCTTAGCTTAGCGTTTCTCGCGAATGCGTGCAGCTTTTCCAACACGATCACGTAGATAGTAAAGCTTAGAGCGATTAACGTCACCGTGACGTACAACTTCAAGCTTTGCGATCTTGGGTGAGTGAAGCGGGAACGTACGCTCAACACCTACACCAAAGCTCACTTTACGAACGGTAAATGTTTCACGCGCGCCTGCACCGCTCATACGGATAACGTCGCCTTGAAACACCTGTTCGCGCTCACGTTCACCCTCTTTAATACGATAGTGAACTTTAACATTGTCGCCAGGAATTACGTGTGGCAAATCTTCACGTATTTGCTGACGCTCGAGTGCTTGAATGTAATCCATTACACATCCATTCTCTAGAGGTGCCGACACATGTGAACGACACATAGCTATACATACAAATTGAAATATTACCGCACAATTTGGGTTCAAACGCGATAAAACTTAAAAGCTACAGAAACCTTCGCAATATGCACATGTTACCATGACGGGCGTACAGGAACAGATATATACAATCCTAAACAAAACAATACAAACAAACGCATTTAACTACATAGTTGTTTCTTTAAGATACAAGACTGCATTTTTTGTTCAACGAATGATATACCTTGCACAGAAATAACTGCAAAAGCCAATGAAAGTACGCAGCTTAAGAGAGCAACGCCGTACCAAGGAATTCCGACAAACAAATATGCTACCAGCTGCTCGGTAGGAAAACCCCACAAAAAGATACTATATGAATAATCATGCTTCTGGCTGAAGTGCTCAAAAATGGGTTTTGTTCCCCACCCTCCCCATATGGTAAGGTAAGGAAAGAAAAGTAACATAGCAGCTAAGTCATGTCCAAACAAGATGAGAAGAACACACAAAAGACAAGTCGCTAAACATAAACGATAATCTAAAGGCACTTTATCGCGATAAACCCAAATTTGAATACCAATATAAAACTCAAGTAATGCTCTGACAAAACTAAGCATCGTATACGATCCGAATACATAGTAAAGAAGTGCACATACCGCAACAATAACGTTGAGAGCGCACATGTATGTGTGCTTAAAATGCGTGAGCTTATAAAGTCCAAAGCAAAAGAGGTAACATATGAACTCCGCGGTAATTGCCCAAAGGGATGCATTTACCACATGAGGATACGGATTGTTCTCAAAGACTCCCGGTAAAGCATGTATTGGAATAAGACAAATATTCAGCAGATAGCGGTAGGTATCAGCAGATGTAACGTACGCTTCAAAAGAATACGTAGTGACACATAATCCCAGTATAAAAACTGAACAAAGCACACAAACAATTAACTCGGGAAATATACGCAATAGGCGGTTTTTGAAAAACTTCCTGACAGAAGAATGAGTTTCACAACTTTTTGCAATAAGAATCCCACTGATAAGAAAGAAAAACGCAACAGCAATACCACCGATACTTAAACGATTTTGCGTAATAACGTCTAAAGGAGTGCCAAGAGCGCCTGATCCTTCACTTACCGTAAAGGAATGCGAAAAAATAACAGAAAATGCAGCTATAAAACGTAAAAAATTAAGATTATTATGCCGTGTAAGCACACGCGTATTAAAAGGCAGATCTTGCATATATCAGTAATCCATATCTTTATATCGTCCCAGTTAAACTAGAAGGTGGAACAAAAAAACGGTACAACCTTCATACAAAGATTGTACCGAATTTACACATCTGCTAACGAATGTGCACAGAATCAAAAGAACTGAACACTTTGCACGGTTTAATACGTTCTGTTTGAACCACAGTGTTTATTTAACCTGAGCAGGTCCGCCATTAGAATTGATCTTAGCTTGTGCTCCTGCCAAACGAGCAATAGGAACACGATAAGGCGAGCAGGATACATAATCTAATCCAAGGTCATAATACATCTGGATAGATTGAGGATCTCCTCCGGTCTCACCACATACACCACACACGATAGTTGGATTAGCTTGGTGACCACCCTTAACAGCTACATCAACCAATTTTGCAACACCTGAATCAAGCGTTTCAAATGGGTTACTCTTCAAGATCTTTTTATTAAGATATTGAGGAATGAATGCAGACTCAACGTCATCACGTGAGAAACCAAATACCGTTTGAGTAAGGTCGTTGGTACCAAAGCTAAAGAAGTCTGCATATTTACCAATCTCATCTGCCGTTACGGCTGCACGAGGAAGCTCAATCATGCATCCAACAGGAATGTGGAGTTCAACACCTTCTGACTCGGCAACAGCCTCAACAACATCTTCAATTTGGCTGCGTACAAGCTTAAGCTCTTCAACGGTAGAAATAAGCGGAACCATGATTTCAGGACATGGATTGAATCCTTCTTTTTTAAGACGTGCAGCAGCTCCTGCAATAGCGCGAACTTGCATGTCGTTAAGCTCGGGGTACACAATACCCAAACGGCAACCACGAAGTCCTAGCATGGGGTTAGCTTCTTGGAACGAATCAAGACGAGCAAGGTGCGCACGCATAGCTTTAAGAGTAGTGTCGTGCTCGCCGCGTGCTTCAGCATGTGCAAGCTGTACAGCTACTGCACGTGGATCATCCAAGAACTCGTGCAGAGGTGGATCAAGCAAACGAACGATAACATTTCTGCCGTCCATAGCTTTAAACATACCAACAAAGTCTTCGGTTTGAACGCGAAGGAGCTGACCTAAAGCTTGCTGCTTTGCGCCATCGGACTCAGCCAAAATAAACGACTGAATAATTTGTTTACGCTCGCCCAAGAACATATGCTCAGTACGATCCAAACCAATACCATCGGCTCCAAAATCAACAGAGAGTTGTGCGTCAGCTGGATTATCGGCATTGGTACGAACACCAAAGATGCGGCCACGAGATGCATCACGGCGGACATCATCTGCCCACTCAAGAATGGTTTCAAGGTCTCCCGTAAGCTCGGGACGAGTTAGAGGAACCTCTCCGAGAATAATATCACCTGTTGTTCCGTTAATAGAAATGATATCGCCCTCATGAAGAACTACACCAGTACCACTAATTTCTACCTGCTTGGCTTTTGCATCAATACGAAGTGCCTCTGCGCCACAGACACAAGGTGCGCCCATACCACGTGCAATTACAGCTGCATGCGAAGTTTTTCCACCATGAGAAGTTAAAATACCTTCTGCCGCAACCATACCACGAAGGTCATCTGGAGTAGTTTCCCAACGTACAAGAATGCAAGGCTTCTCGATATTGTGATAGTGAACTGCAGCATCAGACGAGAATACAACAGCACCTACCGCAGCACCAGGTGAGGCATTCATACCTTTAGCAATGACATCAACTTTTGCTTTTGGATCAAATTGTGGGTGAAGCAGTTGGTCAAGTTGCTCGGGCGCAACACGCATAATTGCTTGCTCACGAGTAATACGTCCCTCATCGACCATTTGAATAGCAACACGAAGCGCAGAAAGTGCAGTACGTTTACCAACACGAGTTTGCAGCATCCAAAGTTTTCCTTGTTCAATGGTAAACTCGATATCCATCATGTCGGCATAGTGATCTTCCAAGATCTCAAAAACATGGAACAGTTCTTTACCAGCTTCTTTAAGCGCAGGAACTTTTACCAAATCGGCAATGGGCTCGGTATTACGAATACCTGCAACAACGTCTTCACCTTGTGCGTTAATAAGGAAGTCACCATAGCGCTCATTGGTACCATCGGCAGGATTACGCGTAAAAGCAACACCAGTTGCAGATGTTTCGCCTTTATTACCAAAGACCATAACCTGTACGTTAACAGCAGTACCAAGATTATCATCGATCTTATTTTGCTTACGATAAATGCATGCACGTTCATTCATCCAGCTTCCAAATACAGCTTGCTCAGCAAGACGAAGTTGAAGATATGGATCTTGTGGGAAGGAAGCTTTGCCATCAGGCGCAACCTCAGGATGAGCTTGAGAGTCAACGTTTTTAGCGAAAATCATCTTAAAAGTCTGTGTAAGATCTTTAAGATCTTCTGCATTAAGTTCGGTATCTAAGCGGACGCCTTTTTCTTCCTTTTTCTCATTGATAGCCTCTTCAAACAAGTCGCCATCAATACCCATAACAACATTAGAAAACATCTGAACAAAACGACGGTAAGAATCCCATGCAAAACGTTCATTATTGGTTTGCTTAATTAAACCTTGAACAGAAACATCGTTAAGACCAAGGTTCAAAACAGTATCCATCATACCAGGCATCGAAAAAGGTGCACCTGAACGTACTGAGACAAGCAGGGGATCTTGTGGATCGCCAAGTTTTTTACCCATGCGACGTTCAAGATCTTTACGAGCAACATCGATCTCATCCAAAACACCTGCTGGCCAGGTATTGTTATGTGTAGCATACGCAACACATGTTTGGCAGGTAATAGAAAATCCAGGAGGAACAGGAAGACCAATATTTGCCATCTCGGCAAGATTGGCACCTTTACCACCGGTTATCCATTTTGCTTCATTAACAGAAGCACCGGCAACTTCGGTAACGTTATTACCGTTTTCATCATTACCAAAACGGTATACGTGCTTTTCAGCCATAAAACACCCCTCATTTCGCCTGTTCTTACACATCGTTATATGACGTGTTTCTTCCTAACCTTTATACGTTTATGTGCTGATATATAATCTGCACGAGCATATAAACTGTTTATGTAACAAAGTTCATTGTACTTATTACACAACAAAGACCTTTGTCTGTTCGACAAGTGGAGTATTTTTTTCTGTAAATAAATCTATGAATACAAAATGTATAAATTACGCTATACTAAGAAGTGATTTCGCAATTTTTCCCTTAAAAATCCTTGCACAACGTGCGTATGTACTTTTACGTAGGTCTAATAACCTCTAAATTTTACAGCTGTTTTTTATGAACAAGTGAGCGAATAAAATCGATCTCGGGCATATGAAACACCCAAGCAAACCCAAATGTAACTACAAGTGCAGGCATACCAGACAGTATGAGTACACCAAGCACTAACGCTAAACTAACAGTCGAGTGTGGGTCATATAACAAAGCACCATAACCACTCAACCAAAAAATAATTCCTCCAACCACAGCGCCCGCAAGGCCACACATGAGCGAACGCACACATGATAGAACAAATGACAAAAGTGAAAGTTCATGCAGTCTTGCAAAAAGCATAATGAAGGTAAGGATATCCACAACTACAAACATCACTGAGCTTGATAGAGCAACCATGCACAGTCCAAAAAGCGGCGTAAGATATATACAAAATGCTACCTGAATAAGTGATGCTACAAGAGTAGAAAATGCGTAATATTTCATGGTGCGCAGAGATGAGCAAATTTTTTGCAAATACATACATACACCGTACGCAGGTAAACTAACCGCTAATCCCGCCAAATATAAAGCGGTATCTTGTAGTTGTTGCGGATTAAATTTTCCTGCAGCCATAAGGTGGACAAGGGGTAATGCATACATAATAAGAAACAAAGAAAACGGTATCATTAAAAACAAGATTTTTTGCGTGCCCGTTTGTATACCTGCGCAATATGACCTCATATCATGTTTTGCAATATCATATGAGAGCTCGGTAAACATAGCTGTAGTTATAGGTACTGCAAGAATTGCATAGGGCAAGGTATACCAAAGACGTGCATAAAATGCTATGGATGCACCCTCGGCGCACACTGAAAGAGCTGAGCTTGTTTGCACGGATACCGTTACAAATGATCCAACCATAACAACTAAAGACGGAATGCCTATGGAAAGCGTATCTTTAAGTGCAGGATCTTTAAGATCAACGTGAAAACGCAAACGAATACCTTGCTTAATAAGAGAAGGAATTTGAAGCACAACTTGAATTAAAACACCAAGTGGATTACCAAGGGCTAATATAATAAGCGCTGCTACAGGGTATGAATTTACCAAAAATGCATAGGCTAAAAACGATGCAATCGTTACAAAGTTATTGAAAATAGGCGCCGCACTACTCCAAAAATAGTCACGTTCGGCGTTAAGAATACCTGAAAAAATAGAGCTCAATGCATAAAGCAATACTTCGATAACAAAGAACTTAAAGAAATATACAGCTAAAGCTGTATCAAAATCGCTTCGTGCTGAAAATGACTGAGTATAAACTACCTGCCCTGCAAAAATAAAACCAATGACGGTAACCGCCGCCATAAGAATAGCCACTAAAGATGTTAAATTAGAAGCATATTCACTGGCATGGTGTATCCCCGATTTCTTTTTAACACTTAAATATACGGGAAGAAAAGCAGTTACGAGCATTCCGCCAATTACCAATTCATAAAGCTGATTGGGCAAATTGTTAGCCACAGAATAGCAACTGGCAATAACAGTAGCACCTAGTGCATATGCTTGAGCCCACGTTCTAATAAAACCTGTTATTCGGCTTATAATAACGAGCACGCTGATGAGCGCCGCGCTTTTCCCAAGTTGCTGCTCTCGGTTTTGGGAGCTTACATCAGAAGAAGACTGCTTGTATGTTTCCATATAAACCTTTCAAACATATAAACCTTGTAACATCAGTATCTAAAATGCATGGATCTATATGTACAAATAATCAAAATGCATCTGTCATGCCTATGCTTTTAATGCATCGTGACAAATATCTTCAAAATGGAACTGAAAATGCGTTTGTAAATCACGTGGATTAAGTTTAAGCGTAATACCACGTTTGCCGCCAGAAATCGTAATAAGATCAAACAATAATGCTGTTTCATCGATAATGGTATAAAATTCTTTTTTCATGCCAATAGGGCTACATCCACCGCGAATATAACCTGTAAGAGCTTCTAGATCTTTGACATGCACCATTGACAAAGATTTTTCTTGCGAAACTTTTGCAGCCTTCTTAAGATCAAGCTCTGCATTGACGGGAATACAGCATACAACATAGGAAGAGCCGCCATGAGTAGTAACCAACGTTTTGAAGGACGCGTCAACTTCGTTGCCTAATGATTGAGCAATACGCACGCCAACACCTGTTGAGGTATCTTCGTTGTGTGCATCATAGGTTTGAACGGTGTAACTCACGCCTTTTGTATCAAGTTCACGCATGGCATTTGTTTTTTGCACACGCGGCTGTTTTGTATGCTTCATCCAACGTCTTTCTATCTAACAAGAAACAGAAAAATCCATATGCAATTCGTGCAATTCAGATCCATTATAATACGCGAATACGTTCTTCATCTCATTTGCGAAAGTAGAACCTTAGAAATTATGCCTTGGCAGGTAAAACTCTTTTTAGATAGAGTCCTGTATAACTTTTATCACAGGCCGCAAGCTCTTCGGGCGTACCTGTTGCGATAACGTTACCACCGCGCGCTCCTCCTAAAGGACCTAAGTCGATAAGATAATCAGCAACTTTGATAACGTCTAAATTGTGCTCAATAATAACCACGGTGTTGCCAGCATCTACTAATTTTTGCAGTACCTCAATAAGCATGCGCACATCCTCAAAATGCAAACCCGTCGTGGGTTCGTCCAAAATATAAAACGTTTTTCCCGTTTGCTGACGGTGTAATTCGCGAGACAGCTTAACACGCTGCGCTTCCCCACCAGAAAGCGTTGTTGCACTTTGACCTAAGTGAATATAGCCCAAACCAACATCATAGAGTGTTTGCAGTTTCCGCGAAATCTTGGGAATTGATGCAAAAAAGGCAAGAGCTTCGTGAACAGTCATGTCTAACACATCGCTTATAGATTTTCCTTTATAGCAAATCTCAAGCGTTTCGCGATTATAGCGCCTGCCATGGCAAACTTCACAGGGAACATAAACATCGGGTAAAAAGTTCATCTCAATTTTGAGTTGTCCGTCACCTTTGCATGCCTCGCACCTACCGCCTGAAACGTTAAACGAAAACCGTCCAGCGCTATAACCACGCGCGCGACTATCTGGAAGAGAAGCAAACAGAGCGCGCAAATCATCCCATAATCCAATATAGGTAGCAGGATTAGAACGAGGCGTACGACCAATAGGCGACTGATCTATATTGATAACTTTATCAATATAGGATTTATGCTGGCTATCATAGAGGCCCGAAAAACTTTTATACGCCCCTATACGCTGTTTTGAATGGTTGATTTCATGCGCTAAAAGCGGTGCTAAGGTATCTGTAACCAAAGAAGATTTGCCTGAACCCGAAACACCCGTTACAACGGTAAACGTTCCATACGGTATTGACACCTCTATGTTTTGTAAGTTATTTTCGGCAGCACCTGAAAGAGTAAACGCTTGTCCTGTACCTGTTCGTCGCGTGCGTGGTACGGCAATTTTTCGTCGACCCACAAGATAGTCTGCTGTCAGCGAATGCTTTGCACGCATAATTTGTGAGGGCGTACCCCGAGCAATTACATCTCCGCCCAGCTCGCCTGCGCCTGGTCCCATATCAATTACATAATCGGCAGCACGAATAGTATCTTCATCATGCTCAACCACAATTACGGTGTTACCCTGATCACGAAGCTGTTTAAGCGTAATGATAAGACGATCGTTATCTTTTTGATGAAGACCAATTGAAGGCTCATCCAAAATATAAAGCACGCCTGTTAATCCCGATCCAATTTGCGTTGCAAGACGAATACGTTGCGCTTCCCCACCAGAAAGGGTAGACGCACTTCGTGCAAGTGTAAGGTAATCCAAGCCAACATGTACCATAAATTCAAGTCGTGTACGAATTTCTTTAAGAAGCGGTTGTGCGATCGCAGAAAGTCGCTCGTCAAAATGAAGCGACTGCACAAAGGACAGAGCCTCAGCACATGAAAGGTCACAAAGTTGCTGGATATTTTTATCACCAACAGTAACCGCCAAGTATTCGGGCTTAAGACGAGCACCTTTACACGTTGTGCAGGGAACTTCTTTAATAAATTTTGCAAAATGCTGCTTCATAGTTTCAGAGGTAGTTTCTTGATACTTATCAAAAAGCACATCACAAACACCTGGAAAAGTTGTTTTCCACTCGTTAATGCGACCATCTTTTGTGTGATATCTAACAGGAATTTCCTGTGATCCTAACCCATAGAGCAACGCATGCTGACACGAATCTGACAAGTCTTTATACGGAGTTGCGGATGAGGCACCCATAAAATTACAAACAGCATCGAGGATCTGAGAATAATAATTTGAGCGCGCAAGAACACCACCAAAAACGCCTTCTGCAACCGATAACCGTGGATCTTCGATAATTGCATCAACATCAATGGATCGCTTACTTCCAAGCCCATCACAATCTGGACATGCACCATAAGGAGCATTAAATGAAAAATCTCGTGGTTGGAGCTCATCTATAGAGTGTCCATGAACAGGACAAGCCAGAGCTAATGAAAATTGAGCCTCAAATGCACTCTCATTCTTTGTCGTATCTGCATGTTGACCCGTCTGCTCACGCGCTTCTAAGACATAAAAAATAACGCGACCAGCGGATAACTTGGTAGCATTCTCACATGCTTCAGCAATACGAACCCGACTCGTTGTGCGTAAAACCAAACGATCAACCACAACGTCTATAGTGTGTTTTACCTGCTTCTTTAAGGAAATATCGTCGTCAAGCAGCATAAAAGTGCCGTCAATACGAACACGAGAAAAACCCTCGCGCCTTAAATCATCTAACAACTTAGTAAACTGTCCTTTTTTACCTATAACAACAGGTGACAGGACATATGCACGTCGGTTAGGTGCTTGTTCAAGAATGCGGTCGATAACTTCGTCAACGGTTTGTTTTTTTATCACGCACCCACACTCAGGACAATGTGCACAACCAAGCCGCGCATATAACAGACGTATATAATCATAAATTTCCGTAACAGTTCCAACGGTAGAACGAGGATTATGACCAGTTGTCTTTTGATCTATACATATTGCTGGAGAAAGGCCTTCGATAGAATCTAGATCGGGTTTATTCATACGACCTAAAAACATGCGCGCATAGCTCGACAAAGACTCAACATAACGCCGTTGGCCTTCCGCATAAATGGTGTCAAATGCAAGACTTGATTTTCCTGAACCTGACAGTCCCGTGATAACAACCAATTTATTGCGAGGGATGGTGAGTGAAATATTTTTTAGATTGTGTTCACGCGCGCCCTTGATTGAAATTACCCTGTCACTCATCAATATGCTCCCATGTTAAGCTGACTACCAAAATTCTATCTCAAAATTAATCTTAATGATATTAAAGATACCCATGTTTTGGCGCGGCTTACATGTGTTTATCTGTTTGAGGTAAAAAGACCGACCAATCAGGAGTTGCTGATAAAATGGTACCTACAAATATAGCAATGCAACAGATAATACTCATAAGATTAGGCATAGTAGCTGCATACAACGATGAAAAAATGAGAGCCCATGCGCAATAAGAAATATTGCACGCCATCGCACGAGCCGCTCCTGTAACATCGATTGCTTTATAGTAGAACAAATACGACAAAGCACCTGCGACACCTGCGCCTATAACAAATATGCTGGCAGGTGCAACTGACATCTGTGCGACAAAACCCCATGCACCAACTAAAGGCAGCACAATTAAAGCGTAGGTAAGACTGGAAGTAAGCTCATGAATTAAAAGCGCTACATCGCAATCTAGATCTTGGGTAGACTGTAGCCCCCATGAGGCAAAAACAGCACCAGAACCCCATGCAAGAACACAGATAAATGCTGCCGCAACACCAATAATCGTGTTTCCTTCAACCGAACCTTGTGCAGTTTGCAAGCCAACCATAATAACACCTGCAAGCGCCACAAAAAGGGCAACAAGACGTTGAGTATTCATTGATTCCTTAAGGAAGAATACCGCAAGAAATGTACCAACCGCGGGATAAAATGCCGAGATAATTGCAGTTGGTGCCGGTCCTATATTGTTGATACTCGACATATACGCATTCATGCCAACAGGGCCGCTCATAAGAGCACCACAACATATGATGAGAGCTCCTTTTGTACGCAATGCCTGTAAAAACTGAGAAAATTTTCCGCGCGCAACAACAAGTGTAATCAAAACTAACGCACTTATAATGTCGTGAACAGCCGCACACACCAAAGCCGCGTCAAGGGCACTATTAAACGGATGATACAAAAATGCAATGCCTAAAATACAGGTATCTAAACCCCATAAGATACCGCTTAAAAGACCAAATTTCATATATGTCTCCCCTGCTTATGCCTAAGCACTCATGCATTCATAGCATCTAGGTATTCAAGAATACGAATATTGCAATGACTAGTTTTTCCAAGTTGGAGCAATGCCGCTTTCATACCAAGTTAAAATTTTATCAATATATTCGCTGGCATAGCGGTAGTAAATATAGAGCCACACATCAACATTTTCGCCTTCGGCCTCTTTTTCAAGCGACCAAATATACCAGCACCAGCCTGCAAAAATAACGTACGCCCAAAAATGTCGACGCTCTTTATCCGAAGCTTTTCTCCCAAAATAATAATCAATACATCTATTGGCACGTTCTTCGTCAAGCGAGCAGCATACACAAAATGTCCCAAAGTCATTGGCAATATCTGACATTCCTGCATATTCCCAGTCGATAAGCGTCATGGTGTCGTGTTCGTCTAACAAAAGGTTAAGCATATAGAAGTCATTATGTGAAATGCATAAAGGATACCCATCAGCCTCTGTATACGATTTAAGTAAGGTTACTTTTTCTTTTAATTCATCGTAACCATAAATATCAATAGGTCCATGCTCTTTAAGAAGCTGCTCGTAGTGCAAACCTTCATCAAAGAAATCAAAGTGACGAGCAAGTTGTGCCGAGCTATCATGAAGCGTTCTACACATCTGCATAGCACGTTTAAGCTGCGCATCATCGGTTGGATCAAGTGTACGCGCGTTGGGTATAAAACGCGAAATTTTCCAACCCTTTTGTTCATCTTCATAGATAAATGTAGCGTCAAGTCCTAATTCGCGAGCTTTAAGAAGCGCCGCGCGCTCGCTTGTTCTATCGATCATTTTATCGGTACCAGCGCCTGGATGACGATACACATATTCTTTACCGCACACCGTAAAATGACAAGACAAATTGGTAAGACCTTGCTTAAGTGGATAAAATCCACCAATATCTTGTTTTGAGCACGAAAGAGTTTTACAAATATTATCAAATACCTCAGAGTCAACATTTTCCAAAAAATGAGGATCAAATGATCTTAAATCCTCAAGTGAGTCAAATTCTTTAATGTCGTCACTTGAATACAATTTTGAAACCATGGACAATTCTTTAAGATGATCAACATAAATATCTTCCCAAAGTTTATCTGCAGTCTCGGGTTTCGGGTATTCTGCCTGCAAAATATCAACAAATTTTTTTGAAAAAGCCGTATCAAAATACACATGACCAAGCATAATATCGCTGTTATGACCACCAATAGTGACCTTGGTAATACGCCCCTGAGCCCCCGTTGTTACACACCACTCGTTGGTATCACCATCTACATGCTGCGTTGCGTAATATGCTCGATAGACATAGCGCTCAAAGGGGTTAATAACAAAATAATTATCAGACGAACAAATAAAGGTGTTACTCAGGCGATCTTTGACATGCCATAAGGTTGAGTTATTATTGCGTGTTGCATAATCAGGATTCACTATAATATCCACGCCATATTTTTGTGCAAGATAGAAAAAACATTCCTTTTTATAGCCAACAACAACCGTAATATCTGAGATACCCTTTTCGAGCAGCTGCTTAATTTGGCGCTCAATAAGGACTTCGCCCTTAACTTTAAGAACACCTTTAGGACGTTCGTAGGAAATGGGTGCAAAACGAGACGATAAACCAGCCGCCATAATAATTGCATTGTGGACTTGGTAGGGCTTTAATGCAGCGCGACCCTTTTCACTTAGACGTCCATCTACAAGATATCCATCACGTTTTGCCTGCGCATATGCCGTATTTACTGAACCTAATGACATGTGTGTTATTTCGCAAAGCTCACGCTGGGTATAGAGCTGCTGGGAGCTTCCTTGCGCACGCAAAATATAAAACATAGCTCTACTAAGACTCATCATCTGTCCTTTACAACTACGATACCAACATGGTATCCATGCGTAACGCTCTCTTGCGTTCATTTTTTAAGTATAGTTATAATTAATTGAACGTTCAATTATTTTATAGAGCAAACATAATCTGAACACAAAGAGGCCTGGATACGGAAGCAGGTCATAGTTGCATGATTTTACCGTGTCTTTGATCGATTGATCTGTTTCGTTTGTATAAATCCCGCAAGCGTGACGCATAGAAAAACAAGCGCTACGATTAACATCGCCGCGTCGTATATCATGACCGCACCACGAATTTTATAGGTATCTACCAATCCATATGCACAAAATGCAAACAAAGACGCAAGACCATACGCAGCAAAAATGTACTTTTGCATACGCATCGTTACTACAGCATAGTAAAGAATTATGCCACTTGCATTAAAAAGCCCACCAACAATGAGAAGCATAAGTTCAAGCTTATATGCTGCAAGTGGAACCCCATAAAGTGCACCAAGAACTTCGATTCCTAAAAACCATGCCGCCAAACAAGTTACAAATGTAGCTGCGCAAATTGCCATGAATCCTTTAAAAATGATCTGCGCAAAGTCTTTAATACGCGCTTGAGACCAGCACAGTGCCATATCGGTAAGAAGCGGCTTAAAGACAAAGCCACTTAAAAGATTGATAACCAAAGACGGCATAAATAAAATGGAATAGAGTGCCTGATAATCACGGGTTAAATACATATCTATTGCATATTTGGGAGCATTGGTGATATATACAAGAAAGAACGACCCTATACAAAGTGGCAAACACGTCCAAAACAGTTTAATTATGGACGCAGGCTTAAATGACGGACGAAGCGACACAAACTGTTGAGCAAAAGGAACATTGCAAAAGAAAAATGCAAACGCAGACAAAATAAAAGCGACGATACATGAGGAACATAGATCTTTAGTGATAAACGCCGCGATACAAAAACCAAGCATACATGCAATAATACGTGCGAAAAACGCGCGCCCAGCAATGTCAAGTCTGCCTCTCTGCTGAAACATACCATGAAATACATCTTCAAACGCATCAAAGAGCTTAAGCAATGCTATCAACATAATGCTTAGTGCAACTGGTGTAATTCCATTGGTATAAAGTGTATATCCAACAATTACCACACACATAACAAGACAGCTTACGTAACGCGCGCCAAGGTATGTTGCAAACGAAAATCGTTCTTGAGAATCAGTTGCTTGGTAGGAGCGAATTTCAAAATGACCAATAACTTGAAACTGTTGGGACAAGGCAAACGCAATTGCAAAAATACCCGCAGCTTCAAGACCTAAAATGCGTGTAGTCATAAGCAACAAAATTGCGCTGGAAAGTGCATTTGCTGCACTTCCCAGCGTATTCCATATATAATTTTTTCTCAGTTGCGCCTTACTTTGAGCTATTTCCACGCGTTATTCCTTAATGTCTTTATACGGTCCAAAATCCAAACGAGACGGATAATGATTTTTCCGATCATTTTCGGGTGGTAATTGCATATAATCGCCAAATCCACGTCTGAGCATAACATCGTAGGCCTTAGGAAGATTAACTGTAATAGTTTCAAAGGGAGCACGGATAGCCGGATAAGCCTCCGTACGCGTTACTGCCCATGCATGAGGATCTCTGTCCATAAAATCAACGTAGGTTTCGCCTTGTTCATGTTCTGCCAGACGAGCATAATGCTCCCAACGTGCATGAATCCAGCGAGGCGAAACATGAAAAATTTTCATTGCCCAATGAGCCAGATAGCACGCGATCAGCACTAAACCTTTAAGCGGCTGAGAAAGCTGAACATGAGGTGCAGGCGTAGCGCGCAAAAAAGCGAGACGTGCAAAAAACCATGTCATACGTCTTTGACGATCTAACGTACGCGGATCATTCGAGGGTTTATCCATTGCAAACAGTCCAATACCGATAGGATATTGAAAAGGACAATGTGCAAATTCCTCTGGAACGCAAAACGTATTCTTGAGTGAAAAATTAGCATTACAAGCAGGGAAAAACGGATCTGTTCTTCCGCTGACAAGCTCATAGGCTTCCTCCATTTCTTGTGGAGCCTCGCGCATAAAGCGTTCGTAGTCTTCTCTAAAAAGGGCAATATCAACATCGTCATCCCAAGGAACAAAACCTTTATGGCGAACCGTACCAATTGCGGTACCACCATACACATAATAATCAATGTTCAGCTTTTGACAGATCCTGTCAAATTCACCCAAAATCATCGTTGAAATGAGCTGAAGTTGCCTTAATTCATGAGGTTCATATTGTTTATACGACATCATACTTCCACTTCTGTAAAAACCTGTAATAGTTATGTATGTACATAAGTTTTTTTGTTCATTTTATACTTTCAATTGTTATTATACTAGGTAAGTTTCTACAAAGCATAAAAGCAACCAAAGGAATACTGTGTATACATCTAACGACCATTGTTTTGTAATTTGCGCTTATAAAGATAGCCCCTATCTAGAAGATTGCATGCGCTCACTTAAAAGCCAAAGTGTAACAAGTCGTGTGCTTTTAGTTACCTCCACGCCCTCGAACACTATAGAACATCTTTGCTCACAATATGACATACCCTTTTATATTAATACCACCGATTCTCATGGCATAGGTGGCGACTGGAATTTTGCGTTATCACGTGCAACCACACAGCTTGTAACAATTGCACACCAAGACGACGTCTATAAACCCCGTTATGTAGAAGAAATGCTTGCACATATAAATGCGGTCACAGATCCACTGCTGTATTTTTCGGGATACGCAGAGCTGCGCGGAACTACAGAAGTTTGTGACAATCGTCTGTTGGGAATTAAACGCCTCATGCTTATGCCGCTTCAATTACGTCCTTTAGCTCACCTCAAACTCATAAAACGATTAATTTTAGCTTTTGGCAACCCTATTTGTTGTCCTGCTGTCACCTATGTTATGCATAAATTTACACGTCCTCTTTTTGAAACGAGCTATGGATCCAATCTTGACTGGCAAACATGGGAGTTTTTAAGTAGAAAACAAGGCACGTTTGTTTATAATCCAAAGCCACTTATGTGTCATCGAATCCATGAGGGCTCAGAAACATCTCGTCTAATTGAAAATAATAAACGCGAACAAGAGGATTTGAGCATGCTGAAACGTTTTTGGCCAGACTGCATTGCACGCGCTATAAACAAACTGTATGCGCGCGGGCAAATGAGCAACCAAACTTCAAAACGTGTATGAAGCGGCTAAAATGAATAGAATCGCTCGACATACCTCAATAAAGTACATGCACCAAGCAAAGCTGCAAGGTGCATGATACTCACATGAGAAAATAGCTCTTACTTCCAAGAACCAAAATCTAGACGTGCAGGATAGTGATTCTTACGCTGTTCAACGGGTGGCATTTGCATATAATCGCCATAAAAAGCACGTAAATGAGCATCTATGTTTGCCGGAAACTTTACGTAAAAACCTTCAAAAGGCAAAATCACGGGCGGCAATACTTCTTCCCATGTCCAAACCAGATTATAAGGATTGGTATCGCACAGATAGCCAATGCGACCAGTTTTTTTATCGGCATACTGTTCGTGAGCTTCTGTTTCTTTTTTTAGACAGTATTCAAGACTAAGCGGCATATGCGAAATAATCCAACCCGCGGCATACGTTACAAAACGTACAAGCGACCCCTTAAATCCGTGATAGACAATAAAGGGCTTGGGAATTAATTTAAGGAGGCGCATATGCGACCAAAACCATGCCTTACGAGCCTGTTTACGAAAAAGCTTATCGTCATCGGGAATGTTATCAAGACAGTAGATATCAAGGAAGATGCCTAAATCAAGCGGCAAATCTTTAAGTGCTTCTTCGCAAAATTGCGTACCTTTAATCATAATACGCGATGTTGGAAGTGGATAATGAAGATCTTTATGTGCATTCATAACGGTATATGTTTTTGAATAATCACGCTCAAAAACACTTAAAAGTTTTTTATAGTCACGCGCAGGAAGACAAACGTCAATATCGTCATCCCAAGGAATAAAGCCTTTATGACGAAATGCACCAATGCCAGTTCCGCCATAAGCAAAATACGTCAGGTCATATTCGTCACACACATGAATAAAATCTTTTAAAATCATCAGTTCTAGGCGTTGAACATGAGCAAGTGTCTTGTCATCATATTCTTTCATGCAAAAGCCTCCAAGTGATTCTGGTTACATGTGACAACCATTGTAGCGTCGTTTAATCGTATACTACAAAAAGATACAAAAGTTCTTTAGTTGGAAGTTTGCACATGCCAGTTGCATCTATCATAATTCCATGTTAAAACGCAAGTCTCTATATTTTTCAAACCATTGATCCGGCGTGTAAACAAACAGAACAAGACCTTTATAATTCTATTTTTTATTCCTCAACTTTTTTATTCCTCTTCTTTTTGATGGAGCGCGCCAAAGCTATACACGCACGCGCGTTTCTAAAACGAAATGTGAGTGTCTCTTAAGAACGGATGCGTTTTATCTTTTTCGGACAAAATAAGTGATGATGGATTAAACGTTGTATCTCCTGATAAAGCAGGCCACTCGATTGCAATATCAGGGTCATTCCACATAATGCCACCCTCGTCACCTGGATGGTAGATGTCATCACACTTGTAACAAAATTCGGCCTCGTCGCTCAAAACCAAAAAACCATGGGCAAAGCCTTGAGGTATAAAAAATTGGGTATGATTTTCTTCTGAGAGGATAACGCCTTCCCATTGGCCATAGGTAGAAGAGCCTTTTCTTAAATCGACCGCCACATCAAAGACGCGGCCTTTTACCACGCGAACAAGCTTTGATTGCGGATGATGAATTTGAAAATGGAGGCCGCGCAAAACACCACGGCAAGATTTTGAGTGATTGTCCTGAACAAACTTGGTGGTAATACCTACTTGTATAAAGTCGGGTTCTTTATACGTTTCCATAAAAAATCCGCGCTCATCACCAAATACTTTTGTGTTAATAATGAAAAGCCCGTCAATTTTACTGCGATGAAAGACAAAATTTCCCTGTTCAATACATGGTAATTCCATAGTAACTCCTTGAGATAACCCGATGTATGAGCGCAGAGAAACGCACCATCATCGCGCTCACGAAACTTCTTTATTGTAACCCATAGAAAACGAGATAAACCTGCATGGCATTTCTTCATAAATCCATAATAGATGAGCATACACAGCAAATTGCGCATGCGTAAATAGTGTATACTCAAGCTTGTAAGAACACTTATGAGGAGTTTTATGCCAAAAATATTAGCAGTTGTTCCTGCTTACAATGAAGCCGCCTGTCTAGAGCGAACTATTCGGGAATTAACGGCCAGTTGTCCTCAAATAGATTATCTCGTTGTAAACGATGGCTCAAAAGATACAACCGCACTTATCTGCGAGCAGAACAAGTTTAATTACTTGTCACTTCCCATTAACTGCGGGCTTACTGCAGGTTTTCAAACGGGTATGAAATATGCGTATCGGCATAACTACGAAGCTGTTGTCCAGTTTGATGCAGATGGACAGCATATGCCCGATTATATCATGAGCATGTACGAATGTATGTGCGCTCAAGATGCCGACATTGTCATTGGCTCGCGTACCGGTGTTGATAAACCCACAGGCGCACGTGGACTTGGATCGCGCCTTATTTCGGCACTTATTCATCTGATAGCTCACATATCAATTCAGGATCCAACATCGGGAATGCGCATGTACAACAAAAAACTTATACGCATCTATGCTCAAGCTTTTGACTTAGCGCCAGAGCCCGATGCATTGGCGTATTTTGCGCGACACGGTTATACCATTGGAGAAGTGCCGGTAAAAATGCGCGAACGACAAGGCGGCCAAAGTTACTTTGATATAGGTCATATTATTTCATACATGAGCCGCACCTGCATGTCTATCATTTTATTTCAATGGTTTAGATAACCTAAACTGCAAGTTCAAACAAGAATTATCCTTGATGTGGTACATGCACGTATTGTATAAGGGAGAACTACATGTCAATTATCTTACGTATATTGTTGATCATAGGTGCTGTGGGACTTATGGCTGTTGTTTTACGAAGCATTAAAAAGTCACGCATACAGATAGAAGACTCACTTTTTTGGGTATCGTTCGTGGGAATTGTGGTTATTATAGCTTTGGTACCTGCTGTGATGATCTTTTTTGCACGCATATTAGGTTTTGTTTCTACCAGTAATTTTGTCTTTTTATGTGTAGTGGGTATCTTGCTTATTAAGGTCTTTACCTCATCTGTCGAAATTTCTCGCCTTAAATTTAGAGTTAATCAGCTCGCGCAAGAAATGGCACTTGCGCAAAAGAAAACGCGTGAAGACAACGAAAAGAAACTCCCCTTCGAAGAGATCGTTGAGCCATTTAAGAACACGCGTATTTAGCTGTATGATTTATCTTTTTAATGTTTGGCCACTCCATTTAATAACCTGTCGACTTAGCGATTTTCATACATCTTTTTATAGTAGCTTTGATACGCACCTGAGCAGACATGCTCGGTCCACGCTTGATGCGATAAATACCAATCAATGGTTTTAATAATGCCGTCTTCATACGTTGTTTCTGGGTACCAACCAAGTTCATCTTTAATCTTGGTAGGCTCAATACCATAACGCCTGTCGTGACCTTTTCTATCCCCAACGTAGCGGATTAAATCTTCTGTGATTGCATGGTCTCCTGTGACGTTACGGACGTGCTCAACAATGGTTTTTACAATGTAGATATTTGAGCGCTCATTATGACCGCCAACGTTATAGGCATTGCCCAACCGTCCGCGTTGTAGCACCATATCAATTGCCTTGCAATGATCATCTACATACAGCCAATCGCGCACATTAAGACCATCTCCATAGACCGGCAATTCTTTATGGTGAAGCGCATTATGAATCATAAGCGGAATCAATTTTTCTGGAAACTGATATGGTCCGTAATTATTTGAACAGCGCGTCACAAGTGCGGGAAACTTATACGTATCCCAATAAGCGCGCGTGAGCATGTCAGCAGATGCTTTTGAAGCAGAATACGGGCTATGACCACACAATGGTGTATCCTCATGAAAATAAGTAGTATGTGCAGGATCTTTAGGACTCCCGTTTGGATTTACCTCATCTGGAATTGCAAGCGCACCGTAAACTTCGTCAGTTGAAACTTGTAAAAAGCGATGATCACCAAAACTTCCTTTATCATCAAGCCAAAGCTTCTTACAACAGTTAAGAAGGGTAACACAGCCTAAAACATTTGTTTCGACAAAAATCTGAGGAGTCTCAATGGAGCGATCTACATGGGACTCAGCTGCAAAATTTACCACATAGTTAGGTTTATAGGTACGCAGTACGCGCAACACCTCATCAGCATTACGAATGTCCACAGGTTCAAAGGAATACCGCGGATCATCTTCTATGGAACGCAGGTTTTCAAGATTTCCTGCATAGGTAAGGCAGTCCATGTTAACGATGCGAATATCGGTATAGTTACGCAGCATATAAAGGATAAAATTAGAGCCAATAAAGCCTGCACCGCCAGTAACCAGATATGTTTTCATGATTGTTCCTTTCACGTTTGCGAGGTTGCATGTAAACACATGCTGACAATAGTTAGTGCGCGCTCAAAGAGCTCTGTACATATTCGATATGTTCAAAATAGCTTGCCAGCGCATCTGACCAAGGGCGCATTTCGTTGCCTATGGTTTGTGCAAGATGTGCATTTTCTAAGCTTGAATAGCAAGGACGCTGCGCCGCTTGAGGGTTCATGCGCTTATACTCTTGAGAGGTACATGCAACAACCTTACACGCAAGCTGCGCATGTTTCATAATAGCTGAGGCAAAATCGAACCATGAACAAGTTCCTTCATTAGTCACATGATAAATTCCATAGGACTGAGTTTGAGCAATACGCAAAATCTCGTATGCCAAATCATTTGCAGAAGTTGGATTTCCCATCTGATCACAAACAACAGAAATCTGGTCATGGGTTTTACCAAGCCCAATCATGGTTTGCACAAAATTCTTGCCAACATATCCATAAAGCCAAGCAGTTCGAACAACAAATGATTTTGGATTTTGCGCCAATACTAAAGCTTCACCAGCAAGCTTAGTACGACCGTATGCACTTATTGGACATGGATAATCATCTTCGGTGCGAGGACGTACCTCGGTTCCGCTAAAAACATAATCGGTAGAAACTTGAACGAGTTTTGCGCCTTGTTCTGCACATATTCGTGCAAGATTGAGAGGTCCTTGTGCATTAGCACTAAAGGCAGCTGCCTCGTGTTGTTCGCATCCGTCAACGTTGGTCATAGCGGCACCGTTAATAACCAAATCATAAGGATCTCTGCTAGCAACATAGGCACGCACAGCTTCATAATCAGAAATGTCTAGATCTTCAAGATCTGCGTAATCAACATGTGCGTTAGCATATTCAGAAGGCACTGGCCCTATTTCGGCTTGTAAGGTGCTCAAAAGGCGTTGCAATTCACAGCCAAGCTGGCCATGAGAACCTGTAATAAGAATATGAAGTGGTTTCATTACTCAAAATCCTTTTCACTTGGTATGATTTTACCTTCGGCAACAGCTTTAAGATGCCGACCATAATCACTTTTTCCGTATCGATCAGCGCAGGATAACAGCTGTTCTTGGGTGATCCATCCATTTTCGTATGCAATTTCTTCGGGAACACTCACCGGTAAATCTTGAGCTTGTTCAACCGTACGTACAAATTGCGATGCTTCAAACAACGATTCCATGGTTCCCGTATCGAGCCAGGCAAAACCACGACCCAAAGTAACAACATCTAAGCTGCCATCATCTAGGTACATACGATTAAGATCGGTGATTTCATACTCGCCACGAGCGGATGGTGTAACTTTTGATGCAAAATCAACGACACGATTATCATAAAAATAAAGCCCTGTAACTGCATAATTGCTTTTAGGTACCAAAGGCTTTTCTTCAATAGATACCGCGTTAAAATGCTTATCAAATTCAACCACACCAAAACGCTCGGGATCATCAACTCGATAACCAAATACGGTTGCACGGCCTTGTTGCGCACGTGCAGAAGCTTTGCGCATACGAAGCGCAAGACCGTTACCATAAAAAATATTATCGCCCAGCACTAGTGCGCATGCATCTGTTCCAACAAAATCTTTGCCTAGAACGAAAGCTTGAGCAAGTCCATCTGGACTTGGTTGAACAGCATACGAAAGAGAAATACCAAAATCTGCGCCGGTGCCTAACAGTCGTTTGAAATTAGGTAAATCATAAGGCGTTGAGATAATCATAATGTCACGAATACCTGCAAGCATAAGGGTTGATAACGGGTAATACACCATTGGTTTATCATATACAGGCAAAAGCTGTTTGCTGGTGACAGTGGTAAGTGGATAAAGTCTTGTACCCGAACCACCTGCTAAAATGATACCTTTCACATGAACCCCTTACAGAAGTGTCCTTTTAAGTTATCTCAACGTACTAAGTCTAACATGAACATGCGTGAACGTGAAAATCACAACAGTTGCAACATAGGACTATTGATGTCAGCAACACTTTCGCGCGCGAACACAAATAGACGAGCGTGGTAATACTATTGAATCGATTGCTTTGCCTAAAAATTATGTTTAAGTGGGGTATATTTTTAATACAAGATAACTTACCACACAACACAGCATGCTCATACATGCAATAAAAGGAGTATTTGTGGCAGTCGATATTGATAAAGAGGCGCTCAGGCGCGAGGTAGCGCAAACCTTAGGTCACGGGCGTGCTCACGAACAACAGCCAAGATCACCTCAACTCTTTGAACTTACCGAACATGCCCATGTAAAGCATATTATTGGCGTTATATCGGGCAAAGGCGGCGTTGGTAAGTCACTCATCTGTGGAGCATGTGCAATTGAGCTTAAACGTCAAGGATTTAACGTAGGCATATTGGATGCAGACATTACAGGTCCATCTATCCCAAAGATGTTTGGGCTTTCTGGACAGCATGCCTATGGAAAAGACGACAAAATTATCCCTGCTCGCTCGTCACAAGACATAAAAATCATGAGTACCAATTTGGTTGTTGAACACGAAACCGATCCTGTCCTATGGCGTGGGCCTATGCTTATGGGTGCACTCAAGCAGTTTTTCGAGGATACTCTTTGGGGCAACCTTGATTATTTGCTTATTGATATGCCTCCTGGAACGGGCGATGTTGCCATAACGGTTTTTCAGTCGATGCCTATAGACGGTGTAATTATTGTGTCCTCGCCGCAAGATTTGGTACAAATGGTTGTTGGAAAAGCTCTAAAAATGGCAAAGATGATGCAAGTTGATATCTTGGGCATTGTTGAAAACATGTCTTTTATAAAGTGCCCCGACTGCGACAAAACAATCTATCCCTATGGCGAGTCGCATTTGTTAGATACGTCACAACACTTTAATGTTTGCGCACTTGATCAGGTAGAAATCATGCCCTACATAGCTCAAAGTTGTGATACAGGATTACTAGAAACTACCCTACAAACAGGCCTTATACCAAAGACACTTAAGGTGTTAACTGATCTTGAAGCACAACAAAACTAAGTGCATAGCTACTATTGCTCCTATTAACCGATGCGGAGCTATATAAAAGCACAACTTTCGGTCTGCAACATGTGGGCTGCTGTGATTTTAGGATACTACGTATGAAACATACCACTTGGAAAAAACCTTCACGACGCGCGCGGACGGCGCAACTCATCCAACAGGCTTATAAAGTCACGGCTCCTCGTAGCGCAGATGTTGTAATCGTAGGAGGAGGTGCCGCTGGTTTAGCGTGCGCCATTATCTTGGCTGAACATGGTATCTCCCCTTGCATTATCGAACAAAATCTAGAACTGGGAACTTCCATTCTTCCTACTGGTAATGGTGCATGTAATTTCTCAACAACGAGTCTTAATCCCTTAGGCTATAACAATCCACATTTTGTTGAGCAATCCTTTGGACCTAGCGCACTTCAAGATATTTATGCGTTCTTTAAGCGATGCGGTCTCTTATGGTGTTCAAAAGAAGACCGACTCTATCCTCATTCGTTGCAAGCTTCGTCGGTGACCTCGGTGTTGCGAAGTACCCTAGAATCCTATAAGCACACTCATATATGCGGATGTACAGTTACTCGTATTGATCAACAAGATACGGGTTTTAAAATTAGCTATGAGAACTTATGGGATTTGCAAACAATGCAACGTGCAACTCACGATCGTATACGCAAAACGATTCTTGCACAAAGTGTTGTGATTGCATGCGGCGGAAAAAACAATCTGCCAAACCTTCCATCTCTACTATCAACAACAGATTTTACTCCCCTGTTATGTCCTTTGCTTTGCGCGGATGATCCACTTTTCGTGTTAACTGGATTACGCGCGCAAGCAAAATTATCTCTTGAACGCGCAGATAAGGTAATTTGGCAAGAAGCAGGCGAGCTTCTCATACGTGACTATGGCATATCGGGTATCGTAAGTTTTAATGCATCGCGATTCGCACGTCCACAAGATCGTATAATTGTTAACTTTTTGCCTGAATATACAACATCACAAGCTTATGACCTAATCTATAACGCGCTTTTATCCTACAAAGAGCGCGTGCATAACGTGCATATGTCTGTAGCTGTAGTGCAAAAGACGTATACTGAGCGCGATCTAGCTTGTGCGCTTAGTGGCATATTTGCGCCCGAACTTGCTCAGTTTTTTGCAAAAACAAGCTTTATAAACCTCAACCAAAAGACTCAAAATTCTACCGATCTAAACACATATGCAGAGGCTTTACGCTTAACTATACAAAGCTATAAACTTAGGTTTATTTCAACTACTCAAACTATGTCAGCACAGGTACATCGAGGTGGTATTTCTAGTACTGATATAAATCCTCACACGTTGGAGGCTCATCATATCCCCGGCTTATACGTTATAGGAGAAGCGCTTGACATAGACGGCATGTGTGGTGGGTATAATCTCTCGTGGGCATGGAAGTCTGGCATAACGGCTGCTCAAAGCATATGCGCGTCATACAAAACTCTTAAGGATAAATAAACATGATTGATGTATCTTCACTTACCTGCAGTTTACAAACATATAAGCGTTGGCATGCCGATGAAAAACGCTGGGTCATTCAACAACTTTGCGCTATGTTTGGCATTTCTGATCATGAAATAGACAACTGCCTCATTATCCGAAAATCACTTGATGCGCGTCATAAGGGTGCTCTTACCATGCTGTATCATGTTCGGATCGCTCTAAAACAAGGAGCAGCCTATGAACAGCAACTCATTGATACCTACAACAAAAATCAAACGGATGCAAAGGGCACGGCGCACAGTACCCGCGGCAATAAGAAAGGCGCTCGTAAAGGTCTCCACCATGAGAAAGTATCTTATGCACGAGTAACATATTGCGAAGCAAAACCCGCACCACAATTTCCAGCTTCGTGCAATCTTTCCCTCACCTCTCCAATTGTTGTGGTGGGAGCCGGATGCGCTGGACTCTTTGCTGCACTGTATCTTGCACACGCAGGATTAAAGCCGCTGCTTATCGAGCGCGGAGAATCGGCCTCCGCACGCATGCATTCAATACAAGACTTTATAGCTCACAAGAAACTTAATGCCAACAGCAATATTCAGTTTGGCATAGGCGGTGCAGGAACGTTTTCTGATGGCAAACTAGGAACTGGTACAAAAAGCCCGTTGCATAAGCTTATCCTAGAAACGTTTGTTCGTATGGGTGCGCCTGAGCACATACTATGGGATGCAAAACCTCATATTGGCTCTGATATCTTGCCACGTATCGTTACCAACATGGTAAAAGAAATAGAAGCGTTCGGTGGCGAAGTTCGCTTTTCTACCTTGATGACACGGCTAGAACTTAAGAACAAACAAGTTACAGGTATATGGCTCAGTTCAACAGCGCACGATACCCTTCGTAGCGAAGAACACATTGCAACGCATCATGTGATTCTTGCTACGGGACATTCTGCACGTGATACCTATATCATGTTGCACCACATGGGCATATATATGGAAAAAAAGACGTTTGCTATGGGAGTTAGAATTGAACATCTGCAAACGGCAATAAATGCCGCACAGTATGGTTCAAATCCTGCTACAAAAATTTTAGGTGCAGCAGATTACAAAATAGCTTGTCATCTTGGGTCTGGAAGAAGCGCGTTTAGCTTTTGCATGTGTCCAGGTGGTTATGTAGTTGCGGCAACAAGCGAAAAACACGCGGTGGTGACAAACGGTATGAGCCTTTCAACACGAGCTGGAACTAACGCAAATGCAGGCTTTCTTGCCAATGTATTCCCCGAAGATTTAGACAGCGCGGATGTTCTTGCAGGATTAAAATTACAAGAGAAGTGCGAACAAAAAGCATATACCATTGCAGGCGAAACGTACCAAGCACCTGCACAATTGGTAGGCGACTTTTTACAGCATCGAGCATCCACCGGCGCCAGAAGCGTTACTCCTACATATCCGCTTGGCGTAACATGGACCGATATAACACTGTGCCTGCCAAACTATATTACGCAAACCCTGCGCGAGGCACTGCCAGAGCTTGACAAAAAATTACACGGATTTAACTGTAAAGACGCTGTTTTAACAGGAGTTGAAACGCGTTCGAGCTCACCGCTTAGACTTACACGGAGTGAAACGCTTGAATCTCTTTCAACACAAGGACTCATGCCTTGCGGAGAAGGAGCTGGATATGCAGGAGGAATCATGAGTGCAGCAACTGATGGCTTACGCGTCGCACAAGCACTCATTCAACTGCTCACTTCTTCAACATGTGGTAATTGATTGCCTGTTGGCTTGAGGTGTTTTCAGCGTTTGAGTATCCAAGAATTTACATGTTTAGTTGTTTAAGTCTTTAAGGATCTGCATAAGATGTGCAAGTTCTGCACGCGCACCTTTACCGGTCAAAAATGGTATTCCGTTAATCACAGGCACATCATGGTATTGAGATGATTTAACAAGAGAAACATAAGCCACAGCATCTTTAAGCGCACAAGGTAAATCCTTAATTGGAGCACACTGGATCTCAACATCAAATGAATGTTTACTACAAAATTGCATAAGTTTGGCTGCAACAATCTGCGAAGAAGCAACACCGGTTCCACACGCAACAACAATTTTTGGTTTCATAAACAGCCTCCTTATGCCTTCTAGACAGATAAGCAGATAGAATACCATAAATTCTATCTGCTCTGCAAAATGTTTGTGGCTGAAAAATCTAGATGAACCACCTTACCAAGTTACAAGATTAGTTTTTGATGAGTTCCAATGAACGTTGCAAATAAACGTAAAGAGCTCATCCAATTTGTGATCTTTAAGCAAATCAACAATTTTCTGATGGTCTTCATTAGCAGAACGAACAATTTCAAGCATTCTTTCGCTATGATTACTCACGTGTTCACGACGAATAAAATAACGTTTTTGCTGTTGAAGAAGGCTTATTAAACGCTCATTGCCGCAACGTGATACAAAATATTCATGAAATTTGCGCTGAAGCTGATCGTACTGCGAAAGAAGACCCCCACGAATTGCAAGATCCATCGAATCGATTAAAAATTGCAACTGCTGATAATCACTATCCGTTAAATGCTGAGCCGCAAGACAAGCAGCCTGGCCTTCAAGCGGTCCTATAATTTGGAAAATCTCAACAGCAGCCTGTTCGTCAAATCCATGAACACGAAAACCTTTGCGAAGTTCGTTGTCTAGGTAGCCATCGTCAGACAGCTTGATAAGCGCTTCACGTACAGGCGTACGTGAGACGCCCATAGCATCACAGATCATTTGCTCACTTACGCGATCACCAGCGGTAATCTTTCCATCATTAATTAATGCGATAATATACTCGTATACATGATCATTAAGCGGTCTGTATTGATCCATGTTTCCTCCGTACTTTCTAATTAACTCTCATCGTGTTCAGTGAAATGCGTTCGTGTAGCTTTAAGCTTATGGAGTTTAATACTTACTACCCAAATAAAATCATATTTACACGGTAATGAGACCGACTTGTATATAGTGCATAAGAATCTTACACACCAAAGGGAACTTAGTATATATCAAATAGGGTGAATCATAATTTTATCATATTAATAACCTAAAAATTATAAAGACGACGACCACACGCGCACGCGTTTAAGCAGACAAAAAAATGATAATACGTGAGTTGTTCTTAGAAGATATACAAGGTGTCCGAAGCAATTTTGCTGCAATCATACATATTACTCAAAACTTGTTATACAAAGAACGTATACAACGCGCAAAAACTTATTTCTTAAACCTACTACGCGCGCGACCAAAACTACTCTTTGAGCGAGCCCGTACTTTGAGACGGGCAAGTATATCATCAGCTGACAAACCTTCTAGAACGCTTTGAACCTCTACAATTTGGTCACGTAACTTGGCTGCACGTTCAAAGTCCATAGAAGCCGACGCCGCAAGCATTTCGTCTTGCAGTGCGCCCAAAATCTTGGCGACATCTTCTTTTGGCATACCTTCAAGCGACGAACAAAGCTGAGTTGCAGAATTTTCGCCTGAGCTCTTTGAAGGTTGATGTGTTTCGTTGTTGTCAGAAAGCGTACCTGAAGCAGTATAGAAAACGCCGTCTTTACGCTGTTTGGAATCGAGCGTTTCATGTGCCGCTTGTATAAAACTTGTAACGTCCACCATAGATTTTTTGATAGTTTGCGGAACAATATGATGCTGAGCGTTGTAACGCATTTGCAACGTGCGCCTGCGTTTTGTTTCGTCTACGGCAATTTGCATAGAATCAGTCATACGATCTGCATACATAATAACTGAACCAGCTGCATTTCGTGCTGCACGCCCCATAGTTTGAATGAGCGAACGTTTATTACGAAGAAACCCCTCTTTATCTGCATCAAGAATAGCTACAAGTGAAACTTCGGGAATATCAAGACCTTCACGCAAAAGATTAATGCCCACTAAAACATCCAACGTGCCTGTGCGCAAAGCACGAATAATATCAATACGATCGAGCGTGGCGGTGTCAGAGTGCATGTAGTTTACCTTAAAGCCCTCGTCAAGCAAATGTTCAGTAAGATCTTCTGCCATATGTTTGGTAAGCGTAGTAACAAGTACACGTTCATGCTTTGCCACACGTATGCGAATTTCATCGGCCAAATCGTCAATTTGACCACGGGTAGGACGAATTTCAACACGAGGATCGAGTAAACCTGTAGGGCGAATAACTTGCTCTACAACGTTTTGACTTACGCTCAGCTCGTAATCGCCCGGTGTTGCCGATACAAAAACAAATTGCGGTATACGTTGCTCAAATTCGTCATAACGCAAAGGACGATTATCAAGAGCACAAGGGAGCCTAAAACCGTGGTCAACAAGGGTAATTTTGCGCGATCGGTCACCTTCATACATGCCTCTAATTTGAGGAATACTTACATGCGACTCATCAATAATGCACAGCATATCCTCAGGAAAATAATCTATAAGCGTATAGGGAGCCTCACCGGGCTTGCGGCCATCCAAATGGCGCGAATAATTTTCGATACCCGAACAAAATCCCATCGTTTCGAGCATTTCCAAATCGTAACTGCACCTTTGCTGCAAACGCTGGGCTTCAAGAAGCATATTATGTGCTTTGAGCTCTTGCACGCGCGCTTCAAGCTCATCTCTAATCGTAAGAATTGCATGATTTATCTTAGGCCGCGCGCTCACATAATGCGTAGCTGGCCAAATGGGAAGCGCATCATACTGCGAAAGCGTATCTCCGGTTACCTCGTCAAATTCGGCAATCATCTCTATCTCATCGCCAAAAAATGACACACGAATGGGATGCTCACCATAAGGAGTAAACACATCAACGCAATCACCACGTACACGAAACGTTCCACGGATTAAATCAACATCGTTTCGATCATATTGAATATCAATAAGACTTCGTATAAAATCATCACGTTCAAGCGGTGTATTTTTGTCAATAGTAGGAGCAAGACCTGCATAATCTTGCGGACTTCCAATACCGTAAATGCACGATACAGACGCGACTACAATTACATCACGGCGCGAAAGCAAACTTGAAGTTGTTTGATGTCGTAATTTTTCGACTTCCTCGTTGATGGACGAATCTTTTTCTATATAGGTATCAGTCTGCGGAATATACGCTTCGGGTTGATAGTAATCGTAGTACGAAACAAAATAGACAACCGCATTATGAGGGAAAAGCGTTTTCATTTCACTTGCAACTTGCGCGGCAAGCGTTTTATTTGGCTCAATAATAAGCGTTGTTTTTTGCGTTTGCTCAATAAGGTTTGCCATGGTAAATGTTTTACCCGAACCCGTTACACCAAGAAGCGTTTGATAACGCAGCTTGTCCTGCATGACGCCTTTGGTAAGGGCGTTTATTGCGCGAGGTTGGTCTCCTTTTGGTGCAAAATCAGCAACAACTTGAAAGGGTTGCTGCTGTTTTGAATGTCCAAATCGAACAAGTTCTGCACCAAAATGATTGTAAGCACTCATCATGTGTCCTTTAAGAATCAATGCCGTCGGGATACAGATGCTTATAAATTTCATAGGTCTGATTAACATTAGCCAGATAAATGCTGGTTTCGGCATAGGTTATATTTTTATGAATGGGATCATCACTGCCGTGCTTCCATTCTTGAACCTTGCCTGGACCTGCATTATAAGCCGCAACAACTTCATCTCGACTTGAAAGTTGAGACTGCAAATACGCAAGATACGCCACACCATACTCAATATTATTCCGAGGATTAAAAAGATCCTGGTAGGGATACGTTTTGGAAGAAATTAAACCTTTGTTTGCCATATGCTGAGCAGTGTCGGGCAAAATCTGCATAAGCCCAACTGCACCTGCCTGAGACTTAGCATCTTTATTCCAATTAGACTCACATTTGATAACCGCACACACAAGATAGGGATCAACACCATATTTTTGAGAAGCCTGTTTAATAATTTTTGCATACGGAACTGGATAGAACGTTTTTGCAATCTGTTTATCTTGGCTTAGATGAACAAAAAGAACAACAGCCGATATACCTATCACAAAAATAAGTGGTATTACTCTAAACCAGCGAAAAAACCGAGGCTTACCCATATTTACAATCCTTTACCAATCCGTTTCATACGGCTCAGATACCACGCTTTAACGTGCTGTTTAAGCATTGATACCGAACCTGCATTTAATATAAGCGTATCGCTCTTATGACAAAGCAGTGAATTTCCCACTTGTGCACGCATACGCGCACACATCTGTTCTCTCGAGAACCCGCGAACTTGTGCATAGCGAAAACGAGCCTTCATGGGTGCAATAAGAGCTAGTATTTCATCTGCTAAATAGCTCACTTCCGAAACTTTATTAATAAGCGGAACCTCAACTACAATCATACGCTGAGACGATGAGGACTTTGAACACACACAAAGCTCTTGTATGCGCGACTTAAGTGCACAAAAAACAAAAGGATGTGTAATACGTTCAAGTTCTGCCAATGCATGAGAATCACCAAATACCTTATATGCAAGCGCTTGGCGGTCGATGGTGCCCTGAGACAGTATTTCTACTCCAAAAGAGGTTACAAGCTGCTGACGACATAGTGTATCTGAGGCCAAAATTTCGTGATACAACTCGTCTAAATCAATACGCACAGCACCAAGTGTTTCAAGATAGTGCCCCACAAGCGACTTACCCGATGCGATTCCTCCGGTAAGAAATACAATATAAGGTGTTGACAAAGCGCTTTTCACCTTTATGATTTGCTCTCAAACGTGTGATTACACTTAGGGCAGGTTACGCGAATAATTCCCTTTCCACGAGGCACACGCATGTGCTGATGACATTGGGCGCAACTGAGGTGCTTGTAATCTTTTACTTCTTTCGCAAAAAGAAGCGGCTGAGAAATACACAGACGAAAAGCTCCTAATTTACTTACCACAGCATAAGATTCCTTACGACGTGCGGAAATGTTATAAGACATGCACCTAAACACGATGTAAACCACAAGAAGTACCATTAACCATGCAAGAAAGAGCTGGTGAAACAAAAGCGTATTAAGTACGAACAAAATAACGGCGATCTCAAGCAAAAACAGGGAAAGCTCATCCAATCCGTTGCGTCCTTGCAAAAAATCACCAATTTGTTGGCTCAATGATTCTGAATTACGTGATGAACGATTGAGATTTTGCATGCGTGCCATATTCCTACCTCATATATTGCAAGACCGCACAACCTTAAAGAGGTATGCAAAGCCTGTGCACAAAACTTTACAACTGTTAATACATCTGTATTGTACAACATTTTGGATGCTATTTTTACATCGTTTCCGCAAGATAAGCGTATACTTAGTTCGTGTGGTAACACATGCATAAAAATTTTAGATTAAGGAGCAAAGTATGCCTTTAGTACATGTAGAACTTATCGAAGGAAGATCTGACGAAGCAAAGAAAAAGATGGCTCAAGAAATTATTGAGACCATACACACCTATGCTAACGCACCTAAAGAGCACATTCATGTGATTTTTAACGATATGAAACGCTCAAACTACTTCCATGAAGAAGGATCAAACAAGTAAAACCAACCAGCTGTAACCAGCAGTTACATCACCATGCAGTTTGCGACCACGCGCAGAACAAGCGCGGCATGTATGAGACGCGTGCGGTTTGGCTGTACAGCTTCGATGTATGCAAAACTCCCGAGTGCACATTCGTTTAACTCACTATGAGTTGCGAGGCTGCTCGGGAGTTTCTATATTTTCGATATGGTAATCGAAATACGTTTCATCACGTCCATTACGCGCAAAATGCTTTAGCTAAGGCTCAGTATCTAGAAACGCAAGCTCAACTAACCCACCAATTTTTGTACGTCCAAAGCAATCATAAGCTCTTCGTTAGTAGGAACAACAAGCACACGAATCTTTGAATCTGGTGCAGAAATATCGCGGACTTCCCCACTTCTCACAGCATTTTTCTCGGCGTCAATTTTAACTCCAAGCCATTCAAGGCGTTTGGCAACGCCCGCACGAACAGTTGCAGAATTTTCACCAATACCTGCAGAAAATGCCATAGCATCAAAGCCCTGCATAGCTTGCGCCATCTCTGCAATAAGAGCAGCGCAACGATAGTAATACATGTTGAGTGTAAGTTGGCAATCTTTATTTCCTTCTTGCGCACCTTGTTCAATATCACGAGAATCAGATGAAATAGCTGAGAGAGCCTTTAAGCCAGACTGCTTATTCATCATGGTATCAATTTCATCGATAGTATAATGGCCCTCACGCACAAGATAAAAGACAACAGCTGGATCAAGCGTTCCACAACGAGTACCCATAATAAGTCCGTCAAGTGGTGTTAAGCCCATGGTTGTATCAATGGATTTTCCGTCCTTAATTGCACAAAGCGACGCGCCCGATCCTAAGTGACAGCTTACAAGTTTATGAATAGCACCATCCGTGAATTCGTGAGCAGCTTTCCAAATAAAACGATGCGAAGTACCGTGCGCACCATATTTTCTAATATGTAATTTTTGGGCAACATCACGAGGCAATGCGTAGCGAGACGCTTCCTCAGGCATATGAAAATGAAACGAAGTATCACACACAATTACATTGGGAATAGAAGGAAACATAGTGCGGCAGATGTCAATTACATCGGCTTCAACAGGATTGTGAAGCGGTGCAAGTGGTGCAACTTCACGAACCCAACGCATATTTTCATCGGTTACAATCTGCGATTCGGGAATGTACCAACCACCCTGTACAACACGGTGTCCAATTCCTGCAACTTCTTTGCCCAAAGGCTTAATAATCTCAAAAACGTACTTGATAGCGTCCTTGTGCGTAGGAAGAGCAACGTTCATAATTTGCTTTTCGCCACCAAGCTCTTCGTGACCAATAAAGGAGCCATCAATACCAATACGCTCACAATTTCCTTTTGCAAATACCTCTTTGGTATCAGGATTTAGCAGCTGATATTTAAGCGAAGAACTTCCCGCATTAATCACAAGTACATTCATAGCGAACCTCTCAAGCATTAAATCAAAACGTTACAGACTCAAACATTGTTGCATATATTAGACAAAACAAACCCAACATAAAAGAGCTACATAAATTAAGCTTTTCCAAACGAATTTGAAAGCGGAGCTGCACCCAAAAGATGAATGTGTAGGTGGTGTACGCTTTGTCCTGCATCATCACCTTTATTAGTTACCAGGCGAAGCCCATGCTCTAGCTTGTAATGCGCAGCTATTTCGTGCGCAGCATGCACCAACGCAGATAGCGTATCAGCATCTACATCATCGAGTATGTCGGCATAGTGATGTTTGGGAACAATTAAAATATGGACTGGTGCTAGCGGATTTAAGTCTTTAAAAGCGCAAACAAGATCATCTTCATATACAAATTCTGAAGGAATTTTTCCTTCTATAATCTTGCAAAAAATACAATCATCTACTGTTTTCATAACAAGTCCTATTCATCTATATACGCAACAGACGGAGCAGCACAGGTGTCGGATGTTTCAAGCGATTCTGAAGATGCATCTACAAGAACCTGTACCTTTTGTTCAGCATGCTCAAGTCTTTGACGAAGACTTTTAAGTAACTCTACGCCACGGCTGTAATTCTCAAGCGATGCTTCAAGCTCTAAATCACCGCTTTCAAGGCTACGAACAATGCGCTCAAGCTCAATAGATGCTTCTTTAAAGCTCATTGCTTCAACGTCTTGTGCTTGAGACACTGCACTTTTTTCTTCTTGGTTTGACATAACAGAACCTTTCTCTTGTGCGAAAACAGAGTTTTCGCTTGTACTCATAGGTAACTATCTGCTATCTAACAGACAAAATACACATCTTACGTAATGCTTAGCTCTTTGAAAGTTTATTGGTGGTGCAAATATCGCTGACAGATGCATGAACCGAACCAGTACCAAGCATAATAGCAATACGGTCTCCAACGTTAACATCTAAAGCAGACGAAACTACATGGCCGTCATCTGCTTGAACGATGCTATATCCGCGTGCAAGCGATTTAAGCGGCGAAAGCGTATCAAGTGCTTGAGCATACAAACTTAAAGCATGTTTGTACGGTTGTAGGAAACTTTCTCCTGCCTTATTAAAACGCATGAAAAGCGGCGTGGTTCGCTCGCGAAAACGTGAAATATCGCGTGGCATCGCGGCAAAAAGTCGCTCGGCTGTAAGCTCTAAAGATGTTTGTTTTTCGCTGATAAACGCATCAGGACTGGTGAGACACTTACGCGATGAAATATGGTCAAGATATACTTTTGTTTCGGCAAGTTTAGAGTGTATAACACGATTTGCGCTCTGAGAAAGACTTTCGATATTTGCACGCTGTGCTTTTAAAATTGCTGACATAGCTTGAGCAAGTCTTCTCTGACGTTCCCAAATTTGACCCTGCACCTCGTCAAAAGCAGGCGCAACCGATTCGGCAGCGGCAGTAGGCGTAGACGTTCTTCTATCAGAAACCAAATCGCAAATGGACGTATCGGGCTCATGACCGATTCCTGTAATGACAGGTATTGGAGACGCCGCTACGGCGCGCGCAACACTTTCATCGTTAAAGCACATAAGGTCTTCAAAGGAGCCACCACCTCTCACCAAAAGAATGGCATCGGGCTTTGCCTGCGCAGCTATTGCCAGTGCACGACAAATGGTAGCAGGAGCTTGAGCACCCTGAACAGAGCACCCTACTGCTTGTATTTCAACTAAAGGATTTCTGCGCGCAAGCGTTCTTTTAACGTCTTCGATAACGCTTCCAGAAAGCGATGTGCAAACAACGATTCTTGAGCAAAAACGCGGAATAGGGCGTTTGCGCGCATCGGACATCAAACCTTCGGCCTCAAGCTTTTTGGCAAGCTGCGCTACCTGCAGGCGCAAAAGACCTTCACCTGCAACATGAGCAGACGTTATAACAAACGAAAGTTTTCCGCTTGCACCATAAATATTAAAAGAACCACGAACCTCAAGCTGAAGACCATCTTTCATCTGAAAGTTGCAAGCATTGAAGGTAGATCGCCACATAATGACGTCCATGCTTGATTGTGCGTCTTTAAGCTGAAAGTAACAATGCCCTGAGCGGGCGTTAGGACCTCTATAACCACTTACCTCGCCATTGACACACAGAGAAGGCATGGTTTTAACACAGGACTGGGCTTGTGCAACAGCATCACATACAGAAATAGGTTTAGCGTTTTCCATATATCTTATCCACTCCTTATACAATGCTCTACATCGTCTTTTATACTGCAGGGCAAGTCATTACACACAAGACATGAGTGTCGAAAATCCTTAAGTTCTCCCCCACCTAATCGCGACTACCCCGTACACGGCTTAACATATAAACCAACTGAAGAATAGAAATAAGTGCAGCTGACACATAGGTAAGTGCTGCGGCAATAAGCACCGAACGCGCACCTGCTTCGTCGATGGGGGTACCAGCTTGTCTAAGATATGCCAGGGCTCTTCGCGAAGCATCTATTTCTACAGGAAGCGTAATAATCTGAAAAATCACAACCGCAAAAAAGAGGAGAACGCCAAACTGAACAAGCTGAATAACATTAAGAAAAACACCCATAAACAAAATGACACTCCAGCTGTTTTGTGCAAAATTAACCAAAGGCACGCATAACGAGCGCAACTGTGCAAATACAAAACCACGTGCATGTTGTACCGCGTGTCCTGCCTCGTGACAAGCAACCGCAACAGAGGCTACACTTGCTTGCGAAAAGTTAGCAGGGCTTAAGTGCAAACTATTATCGCGTGGGTCAAAATAATCGGTTAAGTCACCATCAACATGGCCAATGCTCGTAGAAGCACTACCCAAATCAGATAACATATTTTGCGCAATTTGCGCGCCTGTTAGGCTAAAAGATGTTTCGATCTGAGACCAACGTGCATACGTTTTTTTAATATAGGATTGAGATAAAGCACCAATGACCAGCGAAACAACGACTATACCCATATAGATTGGATCGAAGCCGAACATATATCCGTATAACATAAGTACCTCACAACATTAAAAGCCAACAGATTAAAATATCTAGATTATTTTATACCACATCGCGCGGACATTAATGCAAAGCACTAACAAAGGGCACGTACACATCATGAGGTAAACCATCATTACCTTTATAAAAGCTCAACCTTACCATCTTTTACGGTAAGTCCAACCCGACCTTCCATAAGCGCCTGCAGCTTTTGTCCAATCATCTCAAAACGCCAGGAATCAGACAATTGCGTATCTGAAACACCACGAACAAAGGCGCATAAATCATCTCGCGTTGCCAAAAGTTGCGTTGCAACACCAGTTTTTTCAGACTGTAATCTTACAAGCGCATACATAAGATCAACAACACTTTCCATCTCCTGAGATGCACGTTCGTGACGTTTTGTAGTGGGATATAATTCACGAGGACACGCCACGCCCTTTTCGATTGCTTGCAAAAGCGTTTGTTTATCGTCAATAGAAAGCGTATCGACCGAACGAATGCGCTCAAGGCGCTCCATTGTTTTAGGTGCGCTTTTACACAGATCGATAACAATTTCATCGGGAATAACCCATTTACGTGGAATATCCTTATGTGACGCAATAACATCGCGCCAGATACCAATTTCTCGCGCAATGGCTAGCTGCTTTCTCGTTAAAGAAGAAATGCGACGCATATGAAGATATGCCTCTTGAGGTTTTTTAATCACATGATGCTCGTTACAAACCTCATGCATTTCTTCCAAAAACCATGCATAACGCTCTTTTTCTTTCAGTTCGTGTAAAAGCGTGTCATACATACGCGGCAAATAACGCACATCATCTGCTGCATATTCAAGCTGCTCTTCTGCCAAAGGGCGACGCGTCCAATCGGTAAGCGATTCGGCTTTTGGCAAATGCACATGACAAAGAGCATCAACCAAAGGCCCATAACCAATCTGAAAACGATGACCTAAAAATGCTGCAGCAACCTGCGTGTCAAACACCGGTTTTGGAAGGCACGAAAAAATATCATAAATAAGCTCAAGGTCTTGGGAGCACGCATGAAATATTTTAGTAATTTTTTTATCCAAAAACAGCTTGCGCAAGTCTGTAAGATCAGGTATAGACAACGGATCAATCAGAACTATTTCTGAACGCGTAGCGAGCTGAATCAAACAAAGCTTAGGGTAAAAGGTTTTTTCACGCATAAATTCTGTATCAATTGCTAATACATCGCTTTTTGTTGCACGCTCACAAATACTGGCAAGCTGTTCATAGGTTTCTATATACAAAAGTTCCCGTCTCCTGAAGAATGAATTTAACAAAACTATTGTAATATAGGTTACAAATTCAAGCGCCACTCATACGCTTAAAATCCTAGAATTTCTATGAGACAATCAATAAGCAACACTAATTTATTACAATAGATAAGAAAATAAATGTAATACCTACCAACATTGGCTCACAATTTACACAAAGAGGTGCTATGAAAACAATTCATGTTGCAGCAGCTGTTATCGAACACGACGAAAAAGTTTTAGCTGCAAAACGCCTGCAACCTGTTGAGGATCACTATTGGGAATTTCCCGGTGGAAAAATAGAAGAAGGCGAAACTCCAGAAACAGCACTGAGAAGAGAAATTAAAGAAGAGCTTGACATAGAACTTGGATCTATATGGCCACTTGATTGTATTGAATACGATGTGGACGATATCCATATTGTTCTTCATGCATTTGGCTGCCATTTTCCCTGTGGAGCAACCATAACGCTCGTGGCACATTCAGAATACACATGGCTTGAATATGGCGACTTACTCACGCTTGATTGGCTCGTGCCCGATAAACAACTTGCCACGTCTGTTGGACTTGCCTGGGGCGAACTATTTTACACCTCTCATGGTTGCTAATGAGCACATACGTAGAGTTGAACTAGAGTTAAAACTGTTTGCGCGACATGGTAAAACTCGACAACAAAAGTCAAGTTCACGTGAGACGCAAACCATCACAAAGGAGCACAAATGAGTAAAGCTGATAATCTGTTTATATCAATGTGCAAAGACATCATAGAGCATGGAACAACTACTCAAGGAGAAAAAGTCCGCCCACATTGGGAAGACGGAACAAGCGCTTATACCATTAAAAAATTTGGTGTATGTAATCGCTATGATTTGCGTGAAGAGTTCCCTGCTCTTACACTGCGCAGAACCGCACTTAAAAGTGCTATGGACGAGATTCTTTGGATTTATCAAAAAAAGTCAAACAATATTCATGACCTGCATTCGCATATATGGGATTCATGGGCCGATGAAACTGGATCAATTGGAAAAGCATACGGGTATCAAATTGGCGTAAAAAACCATTATCCCGAAGGTGATATGGATCAAATGGATAAAGTTTTATACGACCTTAAACATAATCCATATTCACGACGTATTATGACGTCAACCTACACCTTTGCTGATTTATCTCAGATGAATCTCTATCCTTGTGCTTACAGTGCAATTTATAACGTTACGCACGAAGAAGGAAACCCTCAACCAACCCTCAACATGCTACTCATTCAACGTTCACAAGATATATTGGCGGCAAACAACTGGAACGTATGTCAATATGCGATCCTTCTTATGATGGTTGCACAAGTTAATCATATGCAGGCAGGAGAGCTCGTTCATATGATTTCTGATGCACATATTTATGACCGTCATGTTGACATTGTAAAAGAACTTATTACGCGTCCAACCTATCCCGCTCCCCTAGTGCATCTGAATCCTGATATTCATAACTTTTATGATTTTACAACTGATGATCTCATCGTTGAAAACTATCAACATGGACCTCAAGTTAAAGGTATTCCTATTGCAGTGTAGTGATTGTGCTACCTCGCAACGTTACAAGCACTCAAAGTGAAATCTAAACCTATCAAAGGAAATGTAATGATTAAAGCGATTGTTTCTGTTACACAAGACTGGGGTATTGGATATAAAGGCGAGCTCCTTGTCCCCAACAAAGTCGACATGCAGCACTTTGTACGTATGACCACTGGAGCATGCGTTATTATGGGTTCAACAACATTTGAAACATTTCCAAAAGGCCCACTTAAAAATAGACGCAATATCGTCTTAGCGCAAACACATTCCTATGAACGCGAAGGTTTTCCAAAAACTACCTGTACAGAGCAAGGAACATCCGTGCAAAATTACGAGGTATACACATCCACCCAAGACGCACTCTCTCACATAAAGCCTGATGAGGACGTTTGGATTATTGGAGGAGCCTATACCTATCAACAATTTCTTCCTTATTGCACAGAAGTCGTAGTCACTAAAAACGACTGCATACGCCAGGCAGATGCATATTTTCCTAATTTAGACAAGATGGACGACTGGCGCATAACAAGCACCACAGAAGGCGGCATAACTTCTGAAGGTGTGCACTTTTCGTTTGTAACATACCAACATGTATAACTTTCACCTTTAACTTAAGCGTTAGAGTTTAGGTCATAATCGATAGGCGCGCATTTTGCGCGCCTTTTTTCTTATCCTGTTATCAGCGGCTTGTATGTTCGTAGGTCTTTAAATTTTTCAAATATGCGCGTAAGACACAGCGGCTATTAACTAAACAACCTTCCTGTACAAGTGCAAGCACATGTTCAAGAGTGCACGCTACCCCTTTGCCAGCGCTCATGTTGCAAACTTCCATCACATCGTAGCCATTTATTGCAAGCTCTTTACAAGACAAAGGCACTTTCTGCTGCTTTATACACCAAAGCATATAACGTAGATCTTCAATTCGCGTGCATGCATGAGTAGGCACTTTCATAAATGTACGGCAATACAGGCGCGCAAACATCAACAGATGAAACATCTCGATATAATGATCTGGACTTTTTTTCGATAAAAGATAGTGTAAATCAGAGATAAGCTCTTTTCGCATTGAGCACCTGCGAACATCATCCATGCAATTTTGTCTGCCACTATTTTCCGTGCCACTATTTTGCGTCTCACTGTCACAACAAATGTATTCCTTTATAAGTTTATGCAATACTTCATGCTCTCTAATGATTCGCATGGTTTGTGCGCGTGGGACATTGAATCTTTCTAGGCGCTTATAAAAATCTTGTAATACCTGCACAGGTAATGCTTCTGATATGAGAAGCACCATCGAAATAAAACATTCATCTTCAGGTATACAGCGAGTAATAGCTGTTTCAGCGTTACTATACTGTGAAAAATCACGGTCACCAAGACACTTATACAGCTCCTTAAATTCTGGTATGCACACGGTAAAAATTTTCTCATGCGTCCGCAGACTCCTAAAGAATAAACCTGAGGTTGAGAGTTTTATAATTTCTGAACCAATGCGCTCAGGGGCAATACGCAACAATTCGAGATAATGCCTGTCAAGTGCAGTTTGAATATCTCTATCGAGCACAAAATGTAAGGTAGCTTGAAAACGCAAGGCACGCAGCATGCGTAGAGCATCTTCTGCAAAACGAACATCGGCTTTGCCAACACAGCGCAATATATGTGCATGTATATCGTCTATTCCACCGTATACGTCCAAAAGCTTGCGCTCGTGATGATAAGCAAGCGCATTACACGTAAAATCACGACGCGCAAGATCTTTTTGGATAGAATCAACAAACGTAACAGAATCGGGATGGCGATGATCGCTATATGTTGTTTCGCTTCGATACGTTGTCACTTCAAAAGCATAATGATCCAGTACAACGGTAATAGTTCCATGCTTACAACCAGTTCTAAAAACACTACATCCACTATCACAGAAGAGTCGCTCACTTTGTTGCCATGGTGCAGAGGTTGCTATGTCAATATCATGAGATGGTTGTCTCATAACCATATCGCGCACCCATCCGCCTACTATCCACGCACTCCAACCATGCGATTCAAGTATGGTAAGAATACGTATTGCCTGATAAGGCACGTCCCAATCGAAAGACATCTGTTCCCTAGAAGTGTTCCTATCATTAGCATGTTTTAAAGAAGTGCCCACAAAGATGTTTCCTTTTCAAAAAATTAATACGTAGTTTTACCGTATTGTACAAAGGTTTTGTATAATTTTACATCGTTGGATGTATAACATGATCAATTTATGAAATTCAAATTGTATTGCATTTTAATAAGGAGGCCATATGGCACAAGTAAGTTCACACAATACGCTTTCGCCTGCATGGGCAAAACAACAAAATAAGCGTTTTACCAAACAACGAGCAAATAAAATCGCACGTAATGCTGTTACCTCCATGGACATTATGAGCGCAGCGCGCGACATTTCTACCATGAGAACATATACTGACACCTATGGAATAGCAATTCCTAAAGTAGGAGAAATTACCAACCAACGCCACAGCGGTCGTTGTTGGATGTTTGCATCGTACAATGTTGCACGCCAAGAAACCATGAAGTTCCTAGATGTTGATACCTTTGAATTTAGTCAAGCCTATGGAATGTTCTACGATAAGCTCGAAAAAGCAAACGCCACACTTGAATACATTATCTCGACCCGAGATAAAGATCTTGAAAGTAGAGAAGTTGAATATTTATTAGATGGTGTAGCGGCTGACGGTGGGTATTTCTTTTATGCTATGAACCTTATTCGCAAATGGGGCGTTGTTCCTAAAGAAGCTATGCCGGAAACTGCATGTTCTGAAAATTCTGAACAGATGGACAATCAACTTGCACGACTCTTACATAAAGATATTTTTGAGTTGCGCACACAAGCAGAACAAGGAGCATCTGTAGAAACCCTTCATGACCTCAAGGATAAAATGCTTAAAGATGTTTACACATTCTTATGTATTTGTCTTGGTAATCCACCCGAAAGCTTTGATCTTCATATTGAAGTTGGTTCCAAATGTAAAGCTGATGCTTCTAAGATTCACGCTGTTTTACCAGAGCCTCAAGATGATGAAAAGGATGATTCTCAAAAGTCTAAAGTTAAGGGTAAGGGTAAAGCTAAGGATGAGGATGAGGAAAAAGAGAGTAAAGATCGCGTAACCGTTTTGTACGACACCAACCTAACTCCTCAAGAATTTACCAAGAAATACGTGCCTTTTAACCCTGAGGAGTACATTCAGCTTACTTCGATTCCATCATCCAAATTTGAATATAACAAGGTGTATCACGTTCAATTTGACGATTCTGTTTTAGGCGGATTTGCTGCACGTTTCTTAAATGTCGAACCTGAAGTGCTTGAGCAGGCAGCTATTAGTGCTCTTAAAGACGGACGCCCCGTATCGATGGCGTGTGATGTTTGCCAACAATTCCCGCGTTATATTGATGACTTTAAGTATATATTGGCAACGGATACTGTTGACATGAATGGTTTGTTTGGGATCGATTTTGATATGAGCAGACCATCAATGGTAGATACCCATGAAACTGGTTTAACGCACGCTATGACGTTCCAGGGAGTTCAACTAGATAAGAAAGGCAAACCACAAGCTTGGAGAATCGAAAATAGCTGGGGTAAAGACGCCGGTAAAGATGGATATCTTATTATGAGCTCCGACTGGTTTAGACTCTATGGTGGAGAAATTGATATCGCAAGAAAGTATCTTTCTTCTCAATTATTGGATATTTGGGATAATGGAGTTGATATAGAAGTTATGCCATGGTCTAACATGGGACGAGCTCTGAATCTTCGTAAAAAATAACGGTATAGCAAGAATGGTACTGTAATTGCTCTAACTGCTCTAACTGCTTTAACAGTTATAAAATTAGGAATGTATACGCGCACGGTTTTCCGTGCGCGTATTTATATCTCGTGAACATATCTATCGGTTATAAAGCCATCAATCTGGCCACAGGAGAGATCTTTAAGTTCTTCTAAACAGCGCTTAGCTCTCTCATCTTGGGCAATAAAACGCACCGTAACCTGTATGGATGTTTCAAAAAGCGTATCCGCGATAGTTCCTTGATAGCGTGCAATGCAACTTTGGACACTGCCATATAAAGCATACGAGCATGAGAGCACAAGATTTTCTACTATGCCCATGCTAACTAGTTGCTTATGCATACATGCATCTTCACACGCTTTTTCAATAGCTGTGCTGTAAGCTCGCTTAAGACCACCAGTTCCTAACAAAATACCGCCAAAGTAGCGCACAACTACACCTACGCAAGCATGTAACTCATAATGTTGTAACACAGATAATATGGGGAATCCTGCGGTTTTAGAAGGCTCACCATCATCGCTCACATGCGAGATACCCTCAGGTAAAAGCCAAGCCGAACATACATGACGTGCATGAGGATGTTCGGCTCGTTTTTGTTCTATATATGCTTGTGCTTCAGACTTACATGTGACGCGACTGAGATAAGCTATAAATTTACTTGACTTTTCAGCATAGGTACCAATTGGTTCACAACCAGCTTTTATCGTCTTAAATTCCTGCATAATCCCCTACGATGCCACATAACGCGTAAGCATTACTTCTTAAAGCGGTCGTCACCACCGTGAAGCGCCGCCATAACTTCTTGAACATACTTCTCGGTGTTTTGTTTAGCATCCTCAAAATCGTACTCCATAAGGTCATCGAAACTAGGATCGAGACCCAAATCAAGCGGAGCCTGCGGTTGCTGACCATCATCAATAACCAAGAACTGATTAGATCCAACCGTTTGCGCAAGGTTTACGCACTGCGGTGAAAGCGCAAATTCAACCCAAAGCTTAGCTGCGTCTGGATGCTTGCAACCCTTCATGATGGCCGTAGCACCAATCTCGTATCCCGAACCCGAAGACGGCGTGATAAGGCTAATGTTAGTGTATCCGTTTGAAACAATTTGTTCAATTGCCTGACTTAAGAATCCAATACCAAGAATGCACTCCCCTGTACCAACATTTTTAGCAGGACCTGCGCCACTCTTTGTGTAGACGGCAATGTTTTTATCCAAATCAACAAGATATTGAATTCCCTTGTCATGACCATATTTTTGAATTGCTGTATTGCAAATAAGTTTTGCAGTACCTGCTGTATAGTAGTTAGACGACCATATAAGCCCTTTATACTTGGGGTCAAGTAAGTCAGGCCAGTCTTTAGGAACGTCCAAATTAAGACGTTTTACTTCGTCGGAGTTATAGAAAAAGCCCAAGGAACCTTTATAAATTCCATGCCACATATCTTGTGCGTCTTTGTAACGAGAAGCCATAAGATGAGAGTCATTACGAGCTTTATACGGCTCAAGCAAGCCTTTTGCAGCCGCAATATTATATGGATCGGTAGTACCGCCAAACCAAACATCGCCTGATGGATGTCCATTTTCTTCTTCAATTTTTGCTTGAACTTCGCCTGTTGACATGCGTTGGAATTGAGCGTCTATACCAAAGAGCTCTTTAAATTTTTCGCAGACAACTGCAAGATATGGCTCGTCACATGAGCCATAAACAATAAGCTCTTTGTCTTTCTTTGCAGCATCAATAACATCTTGAGTTGCAATACGCTCCAAATCACTGGCCAAAGCACCGCCGTTTGAGCCTGCACCTGAACTACAACCACCTAACAAGGCAGACAAAGAAAGAGCAGCTGAAGAAGCTAAAAACGACCTTCTCGAAAGAGTATTCATATTATCCTCAATTCTGTTGACAAGGACATTCTAATCACAAACGTTTTGTGACGTTATATCCACTATAACGCCAAGGTAATTATCGCCTCAGTAAAAATTCGGTAAGTATTCCGTAAATATTCGATAAATGGTAGAAAATATACAACGAAAGTAACTTTTATAGCATGAACAAAAAAATAGCAATTGACTTTAGCTATAAACTGTTATACATTTCTTGTATCAAATCAGACTCCGTTTTCTCCGCAATGATTTGTAACAAGTGAGTGTCAAGTTGTATTGCAACAGCTTTAATTCAAACTGTGCAGAGAAGACGTACGATACGCGAAAAACGCATCAAACTCCATTCAAACATTTCTATATCAGTTAACTTTATGGCATGCGTATACGAGCATAAATCTGCCTAATTTCAAAGAGTCTTATAGTACATATTGCAGCACATAACATTGCGCACTCAACAAATCCTCTGTCACTGTTATACGAAAGGAGTGCGTTCTTTATGCGCCAACATCCCGTAAAAGGAATACTATGCCAATATAAAACCTGGTGCGTTCATGCCAAGAAACTCTGTCACATCTTTTATATCATGTTCAAGAGATCTACCAAGCATGTCCACACTTTATATGTACCTCGATTTTTTATGAACCTACAGCGCCCTAAACAAGCAAAATATCAAACAATACTTCTAACAAGTTTCTTTGCATGCCTGCTGTTTGCAACATTTTCGCAGGCAAAGCCAATTAACTTAGCTGGTGGCGGTACGGTAGAACTTCATTCAGACGGTACAATTACAGGTACATGCTATCAAAAGTTTGACTTGCAACGCTATAAGAGCGATCCTTATTCGCTTGCTGAATTTATTGTCACTATGCCCGATGGTGTAATCATAAGAACACAATGCATAAATCCAGATAGATTCGTTTCTGCCGATGGATTCTACTCATTTACAGGAGTACCTGATGCAAGTGGAAACTCCTATGAGATAACAGTTCATTCGGCAGTATCCGCAAAATATGCAGGATATGGAAAAGATGTAAGCACAGGTTATGGTCACGGTAGTATCGGGCAAAACACCTCTACAGCTGGCTGCCATCCAAAATGGTCACCACGCATGACAGGCTGGATTGCAATTCAAAAAGCTAGTTCAAACCCTGATTGTAGCGATAATAATTCCATGTATTCCCTTGAAGGTGCACAATATGATGTATATGATACCCAAGGACAAGTTGTAGATACCATTACCACCGATGAAAATGGATATGGGTGTTCTCATGAGCTTCTACCAGGTTACTATAAGGTATGGGAAAGAAGCGCACCAAAAGGTTATGCTCTTGACACTCAAGGGCATGCTGTAGATGTTTTAGCTGGAGATACTCAAACACTTAATGTAGTGGATATTCCTCAAAATGACCCAGTGAAAATCTCTGTAAAGAAGAAGGACGCTCAAACTGGTAATGCCTCACCTCAAGGCGCGGCTACGCTTGAAGGTGCTGAATTTACCTTAAAGTTCTATCCTCGGGAAAGTGCAACAGGTGAGCCAGCGCGCACCTGGGTACTTAAGACCGATAAGAATGGTATTGCTGATATTGACCAAGCAGGAAAAACTGACCCCCAGACATATTTTGTGAAGGGCGATCCGTTCTATAAAAACTCTTCAGGAGACATAGTCATGCCCCTCGGCACACTTACCATTGAGGAAACAAAAGCTCCAAGTGGCTATCTGCTTAATTCCCACGATGTTCACACCGTACATATCACATCTGATAATACAAGCGTTGAAGAAGTACACAGCTATGTTGTTCCCAAACATAAAGAGCAAGTACAACGCGGTGGCATTCGCATAGAAAAGATAGATAAAGAGCTCATGAGTAATAAAACACAAGGTGACGCAACACTTGAAGGTATTACCTTTGCGATTGTAAACCTCAACACGCAAGCTGTTAAAACTTCTCTTGGTGTATGTGATCCTCAACAAGTATGTGCTCGTATTACTACCACTAATAAAGATGGTCACTTTATAGCACAAACCTCTGATCAAGACCTACCTTTTGGACATTATAGAATCTATGAGGAAAGCTCTAATGATTCGTACTTAAACGATGGCTTTGAAGCTGAATTTGATATTACCCACGATAAAGAACTAGTAAGTCTAACAGACGCTAACTCATGCGCAAAAGATAGCGTTGTAAGAGGTGGTATTAAGCTTGGAAAGATAGATAAAGAGCTAAACGTACACACCTCACAAGGAGCGGCAACACTTGAAGGAGCAGAATTTAGCATTTATAACAAAAGCGCAGCACCTGTACAAATAGGTGATAAACTCGTAGCTCCTAACGAGCTTGTTACGACACTTACCACCGATGAAACAGCTAGTGCTGAAACCGATAAGCATCTTCTTCCCTATGGAACGTATCTTATACAAGAAACCAAAGCTCCAAGAGGATATGAACTTAATAGTACATGGCAACGTCTTGTAAAAATCAGAAAAGACTCAACTATATATGATTTGTCTAGTGAGAAAGAATCAGTAGATGATCAAGTAAACCGTGGTGATATTCGCTTAATTAAGCGAGATGATCAAACCCAAAAACCTCTAAGCGGTGTTATCTTTAAGCTCACAAGTAAAACAACTGGTGAAACACATCTGCTTATGACTGATGAAAATGGTGAAATTAACACCTCATCTGAGTTTGTAAAGCACTCATACATGACCAATCAAAATGATAGTGCATTAAACGCTGATGGTACATGTGACGCAACTAAGCTTGTGATGGACACAGGTGTATGGTTTGGTGGTACCGAAGACGAAGAAGACAGAGCCAAGGTAAACGATAAGCTTGGAGCACTGCCTTATGATACCTATACCATTTCAGAGCTTAGCTCACCTCAAAACAAGGGTAAAAAGCTCATAAGCTTTGATATACAGCTCACTCGACCTCACTATAACTTGATTCTAGGAACGCTTAATAATAAGCCAGCTGAATCCTTTATCAGTGAACTTTTAAGTACTAACTTAAATCATAGTGCTTATGCAGAAGAAAAAACTACCTTAACCGATACGCTGAGCTTTGAGAATCTAAACGTAGGTTCAAGCTATACGGTAAGTGGATACTTAGTAGATAAAGATACAGGAGAACCACTACAAGACGCGCAGGGTAAAGATATACGTGTAGAGAAAACCTTTACTGCACGTATGGCAGCTGATAGGGTAAAGCTTGTGTATACCCTCAATGCAAAAGGTCTTAATGGTAAAAGCGTTGTAGCGTTTGCTACCCTGAAAGATAAAGATGGAAACATCATCTGTAGTGAAAAAGACTTAGACGAAGGCGACCAAAGCGTAAGCTTTACTAATCCCCCAATGCCGCCTACTACACCGCCTGACACGCCGCCAACACCACCTGTCACTCCACCTGATGAGCCACCTACTGCACCACCTGATGAGCCGCATGCTCCCCTTGCGAAAACTTCTGATATGCTGCAACTTGGGCTTGGACTTCTAGCACTTGCAGCAGGTGTAGGACTTATCTCATACGGTATATACCGCAAACGTAAAAAGCGCGTACAAGTACTCGATACACGTTTTAGGTAGATACGCATACAACAAGACGGTGGTCACGAGATTGTGGCTACCGTCTTTGTGTTAGAACTCATAGATTAGATTGCTATACTGTTTACTCCGAGTGACCTTGTTCGGGGTGTTCAACAACCTCAGCGGTTTGTGGGTATCCAGTTAGCACCTTATAGTATTACCTATCACCTCTTGGATCGATAAAAGCATGCCTAGGAAACTCTGAGCTTTACCAAGGAATATTAGACCATTTGTAATAAGTGATTGAAGAAATGCATCCCAACCTACATACGAACTATACCATCAAAGATTGCCGCTGACATATTGCCAAAAACACCTTGAATAAGATATATGCATCTGTTATTTTTAGGCAAGAAAACTACTTATTATTTTTTCTATCATTTTCTTCTTGCGTAGAATACCTAAACTTACAATACTTGCCTACTTTTCCGAAAAAGCTTCTGCTGACGCATTTCGTAATGTCAGTAGCAACAAAACAAGACCTGCACCCACGAGCACATGAGATATACCAGCAAAGCCCGTCAAGATCATCGAAAGTTGCTGTGAAATGGTACATCTCGTAACCTGAATTATGCCCCGCACAGCCATAGATAAAGCTAATAAAGGCAAGCCAAGATTATACACATACAAAAAAATACGAAACGTTTTGTTTTTCTCCAACGCCTGCGTACGGGTAAATAGAGCTAATAGTAAAAATACAAACATTCCTAAAATAAAAAGATGCGTATGCACTTTACCTAAGCTTGTCACACCACTAAAATCACAGTATTTGGTAAACTCTCGATAAAAAACACCGCTGGCTGCAGCTGCTCCTGCATAACACAAAGTCAAATTAAAATATTTTCTATTCATAATAAAACGTCCTTTCTCTCATTTTTCCAAGCCTTATAAGCAATTTGGACCATCCACAAATACGCACAAGTTTTTGGAACCATCAAAATTCCGATTGCAGGAAACGTCCCAGAACCAACAACTACCGGCAGATAAAAAGCAAAACTGAGTGCGATCGTCACCCAAAGATAACGGAAATCTGTATCTTTTTGCTGACAAGCGAAACGGTAAAACAAGACAAGTAACAGTAGCCCTATCAAAGTAAAAGGAATATTTCGATAAATCCCCCAAATTAAAGGAGGTTGTGAGCTTAGCCACTCGTTTTGTGGTAAAAGCACCAAGAATCCTCGCAACGCTACCAAGAACCAAACCAAAAACGTTAAACCCTTCTGCTGCTTAATCTGATACCGTTCACGCCAAACGTAGTAAAGCAAAAGATAGAATAGTGTCATAGTCAGTGATGTGATCAATTTTCCAATACCCAAGGCAACTGGATAAGCTGCTGTACCTAAAGTATTCAATGCAATTATCCTTGGCACCAAATGAAAAGTATCTCCTATACCCAAAACCAATGCCATAATCCCAAACAGACGAAATTGTTTGATATCACCAGCTGATGTAATTAACTTAAAACCTGCACAGATTACTACCGCCAAATACGTGGCATCAAAAATCGTTTCAAAAACAGCTTGCATTGTTCCTCCTTATAATATGAACGTTGTTCAATTTGGTGCAAAAAAAATTTTCTCCGTTATCCAAAAGGGAAAGCGGGAAAATTCTTATTTGCAATAAATAATTCGTCTAATTATCTCGATCAAAACCGTACAATTAAAATCTTTCTGCAGCATCAGAGACATCATATGCATAATAATAAAATCAACAAATTCATCTTCTGTAAAGATATCACTGAATACGTCAGGTTGTACTGCCTGATCGTTTTGCAAAACCTGCAGCATATTTGTTTTCATCTTTGCCAAATATTTTTGCATCGTCTTTTGTCCCTTTGCCTGACCTCGCGTAGAAAAACTAAGCGAATGGACCGTAAAGAAATTGGGGTATTTCAGGATTCCCAGCTTAAGATGCTCAAAGAAATTCGTAATATAACGATCAAAAGGTAAAGCCGCATGAGTTAATTTTTCACTGTTAAAAATATCATCCCAAACACTCTCGACAGTTGCCAATAGAAGTTCATCTTTAGAAGGGAAATAATAATACAGCGAGCCTAATGCCACATGACAGAGCTGCGCTACTTTCCGCATATTGACAGCAGCCAAACCAGACGTGGCAACAAGTTGACGACAAGCAGTAAGTATCTCTTCTCTTGAAGTTACCGCTGTATTCATGTTCACCTCCCTACTGAACATTGTTCAGTTTGCATAGCTAGAATTGTAAGACCACTGCAGCTCGTTGTCAATCCTATTTCCGAGACCTGTGATTACGATAACTAAAAATAAGGTCAACGTAATAAAAACGGTGGTTAATTACACACGTAAGTCGAACACTACCTAAAACAGCTACGTCTCTGAAAAATGCGTGACAACTACCGATATGTGCTCTTAAACCCTTTCATCATGTATAATTACAAGCATGTAAAAAACGTGCAGCAGGCATAATCAGCCATATGCATAACCTTAAAAACGCTTACATCAACATGTAAAAGGACACCATGGAAGTTTATCTTGACTACGCAGCAGCAACGCCTATGGATAAAGAGGTTTACGAGGCACAACTCCCCTACTTTACTCAGAAGTTTTACAACCCTTCTGCTTCTTATTGTGTAGCGCAACAAATTCGGCAAGATCTCAATAATGCAAAAACACATATTGCACAAACACTTGGTACAAAAAGCGCATCAATAGTTATGACGGCAGGCGCAACAGAGGCAAATAATCTTGCTTTAGCATGTGTAACTGGTCCTGTGATTTCTGATTCGCTTGAGCACGATAGCATCTTGGCATGCGTTGATCAACGCGAGCATACGCTGCTGCGCCCCACAAAAGAGGGTTTTATTACACCTGAGAACCTCCAACAAGCTCTTACACCACAAACACAACTCGTTTCTATAGAATATGCAAATGGCGAAATCGGGGTAATACAGCCGCTGCGAGAGCTTGCTAAAGTTATCGAACAAGAACGTTACCGCAGGCTTGTTCATCATGAAACAACCCCTTTGTTTTTTCACGCGGATGCATCTCAAGCAGCTCTTACCTGCTCGGTTAATGTGTCCTCATTAAGCGTAGACCTTATGACCTTATCGGCGGCTAAAATTTATGGACCAAAACAGGTTGGGCTTTTGTACGTATCGCCAAACGTTGCACTCAAACCACAGATTTTAGGTGGCGGACAAGAAGGCGGTATGCGTTCTGGTACCGAAAATGTTGCAGGTACCATAGCATTTGCCAAAGCTATAGAGCTCGCTCAACAATATCGAACAAGCTCAGGACTTCAAGAACTTAAGCGCAATAGAAATTTTATGCAAAAACAATTAACTCGTTTATTCAAATGCGCGGTAATTTCGGGTCCACGCAACGATCGACATCGCTTACCCGGACTGTTACACATTTCATTTCCCTATCTTGAAGCACGACGCCTTATCATTTTATTGGAAAATATGGGTGTCTACGTTGCAACAGGTTCTGCATGTGCAGCTAGTAAGATGAAAATTTCCCACGTACTCAAAGCACTTGGAATACCGGAATACATAGCACAGGGATCCTTGCGAATTACCCTTGGCAAGCATACAACTCAAGAAGAAATAACCTATGCAATTTCTCGTATAGAAAAGGCAGTTAACACTGAAATGCAGCGCCTTAACCTTACTGACAAAATCATATGCGAAAGAATGAATAATGAATCTGTAACATCACTTCATGCCGATGCGTAAAGCACGAGCAGTTTTCATGCACATATGTTTAAACGTATATTTTACCAGCAATGTCCACATCAAACACCTAGAACGGATGAGCTTATGGCAACAAATACATCAAACGAAACAGACACACCTATTGATACGTCTTCCCAGCCAAAACTTAACACAGATTTAGACACACTGCTCAATACCGTAATTACCTCGGCTCAAGAAATGCCTGCACGCCCTTCATACGCTCCTTTTGGAGCGCGTGTATATCTTGGTATGAGCGGTGGTGTAGACTCGGCATTATCTGCTGCCTTACTCCAAGAATGGGGGTATGACGTTAAAGCGATCTACATGCGCAACTGGTCGCGCGATTTACCAGGTTTTAAGTGCACATGGGCAGATGATCTAGCGGATGCAGAGCGACTTGCTGTTAAATTAGGCCTTACCCTAGAAGTATGGGATTGCGAAAAAGAGTACAAAGAAACAGTTGTAGACTACCTCATAGACGCATATCAGCACGGATTTACGCCAAACCCTGATGTGATGTGCAATCAAACGGTAAAATTTGGCACCTTTGCAACGTGTGCCTTTGAGCACGGAGCAGATTTTATTGCAACGGGTCATTATGCGCGCGTCTATACCGATAGCCAAAACAGCGCACATCTGTTACGAGCAGCAGATGAACACAAAGATCAGACGTATTTTCTTTGGCGTGTAAAGCCTTCCTTGCTTGAAAAAACTATATTCCCCATCGGATCGATTGCGTCTAAAGAAATTGTTCGACAGATGTGTGCTGCACGTGGCTTGGGCATAGAGTCAAAACCAGACTCGGACGGTATTTGTTTTATTGGTGAGGTAGGCATACGCACGTTTTTACTTGATACGCTTTCCAAACGTGCAGGTGACATTATTGAATGGGAAACTGGTAATGTTTTAGGTCATCATGACGGAGCGTTTCTGTACACCGTTGGCCAGCGCAAAGGCTTAAATTTGGGTGGAGGACCTGCACGCTATGTTGTTGGTACCGATACCGAAAAAAATCGCGTGTATGTAACAGCTAATACCCAATGCCCTGATTTATGGTGCCAAACCATGGTATTAGACGATGTATATCTTCTTAATGAATCAATCGACGAACACGCTTTATATCAAGTCCGCCTTCGTCATACCGGAAAGCTTCAAGATGTGCATGTAAAACCAATACATGATCATAAAATAGAGCTGCATTTTGAAAGTGCTGTGCCAAAAATTGCTGCAGGACAAAGTGCTGTTATCTATCAAGGAAAAATTTGTGTAGGTGGCGGCATAATTCAAAAGCAACCCCTGCATCTTTCGTGGTGTTAAAAGAACATGAGGTAAAATATAACCCTATTGAGCAAAAGGCTACACGGTCTATGCAACATGAAAACGCACGAAAGGAGGTGCTACCTTGCAGCAGCTACATGAATCTCGTCAAAGCAAAACAACTCGTGATGTAAAACATCGCGCAACAAAAAAAGTTTCGATACGCGTATCAGCATCATCAAGTGTAAGCGAGAACCAAGAACAAGCAGAACAACAGAGTATGTCTCTTGTTCGTAAGAGCTTACTATTTTTATGTGCAGTTGGGGTAGTATATCTTCTTTATTTAGTGTTTTCAGGTCAGCTAGACGAATTTATTGAAGCACTTCAAGGCGTTAACACCGATTGGGTTATATATGCCATGCTCTGCTACGTAGTTTACTACATTTTAGGTGTAAGTGCGTATATTATAGCAGTTATAAAAGATCCGCATTGTCCCGTTGGAATACGTGATCTTATGAGCGTAGAAGCGTCGGGTATATTTTTCTACAACTTAACACCTAATGGCGCAGGAGGCCCTCCTTCACAAATTTTTAGACTGACGCGCGCAGGACTCTCAATTGCGCAAGCAGGAGCTCTTGAATATACACGTTTTATTATTTACGAAGCAGGCGAAGGTATATTTGCAGCCCTTATGATGCTGTTTAGAGGTCATTATTTCTTTGAAACCTATGGTGACGTATTTTACGTAGGTGCAGCACTTTTCCTCTTTAAAATTTTGCAGGTATTTGGCCTACTTGCCATTTGTCTTTGGCCGCAAAGCATCGCAAGAGTTGGCAAATTTGCACTTAAGATGCTATCTCATATAGGGTATTTTAGAAAAACAAGCCAAGCATGGTCAGCAACTTTTGAAGCACAGATCACAGAATTTTCCCACGGTTTTAAATCTGCTGCAAAGAATATTCCAGAGATGCTCCTCACACTTCTTATAACGCTCTTTCAGCTGGGTTGTTTATACGCCCTGCCGTGGTTTGTTCTCAAAGCATTTGGCTTACCCGCAGATCTTCTTACGTGCCTTGCCTGCGGTAGCATGCTTGAATTGCTCACCTCCGCTGTTCCGCTACCAGGTGGTACACTTGGTGCCGAAGGTGGTTTTGCATTTTTATTCATGCCGATGTTTGGAGTAAATACCGCTGCAGGTTATGTAGTTTGGCGTATGGTTGAGTATTTCTTACCTGTTCTTGCAGCTGTTCCATTACTGGGGTTGCGCTCCACACACCAAGCAACCATACATGCACGATGGACTCACCTAGAAAAACGAGTTAAACGTCTGGCACAAAGAGGCATTAAAGAATATACATCGCCTCACAGCGATGGAGTAAGAATTGCTATACACAGCAAAACAAAATCTCAATCAAAAAAGAAATCAAGATTATAGCATCAATAGTCTATAAGGTATTACACCGATAAGCTCTATAAACAGCCATTACACCTCTAGGAGGCGTAAACAAAATATATACCTTAAATTATTACCTTACACATGGATTAAAAGGAAATGGTGGGCGTTAGAAGATTTGAACTTCTGACCTCTTCCGTGTCAGGGAAGCGCTCTCCCCCTGAGCTAAACGCCCACATCAAACAAAGCACATCTTAGGGTAAACATATGTACGTAACACAACCCCTAACAACAGTGCGTAAGCTACTATAAATGAAAACGCGCCCACATGCAAGTAAAGACGCGCCTTATGTGTCTATTTTCAAAAGAAACATACAAACCAAGGTGAGTACGCCTTAAAGGTTTGTGCGGACACAAACCCTTTGACCTTACTTCTACCTTAGTAAACCATACCCATTGCCTCACGAACTTCTGCAAGCGTCTGTTCTGCTTTGGCACAAGCGCGCGCATTACCCTGATGTAAAACATCTTTAATGTAAGACATATCCTGCTCAAGCTCACGACGCTTTGCGCGAATTGGCTCAAAATAAGAATTAACAGCATCAATAACTAAAGATTTAAGCGCTCCTGAACCTGCATTACCAATCTCTTCAGCAATTTCTTGTGGATCACGATTAAGGCAAATACCTGCCGTGGTAAGTAGCGCCGAAACACCTGGGCGAGCGTCAGGATCAAAAGTAATCATACGCTCGGAGTCGGTCTTTGACTTCTTAATAAGTTTTGCAGTTTGCTGCTCATCCATGCACAAAGAAATAGCATTGCCATAGGATTTACTCATCTTGCGACCATCCAAGCCCGGAAGCAGCGGCATAGATGTAAGTAAACCATTAACCTCAGGGAAAACGTTGCCATAGCGTGCATTAAAACGATGAGCAATTTTATTGGTAGCTTCAATATGTGGAAGCTGATCGCGTCCAACCGGAACAATATTTCCTTTGCAAAAGAGGATATCGCAAGCCTGATGAACCGGATAGGTAAGCAACAAGCCTGTCAGGGCATGACCAGAGGCCTCTTGTTCGGCTTTGACGGTAGGATTTCGCTCCATTTCGGCTTCGGTAAGAAGCGATAAAAACGGAAGCATTAACTGATTTTCAGCAGGAATAGCCGAGTGCGTAAAAATCATAGTTTTATCTGGATCTATACCACAGGCAAGATAATCAATAACCATGTTATACACATTGTCAGCAATGTGCTCGGTGGTGTCGCGATCGGTAATAACTTGATAATCGGCAATTACAATATTGGTGTTAATACCCATATTTTGCAGACGAACACGCTCTTTAAGGGTTCCAAAATAATGCCCAAGATGAAGCCTACCCGTTGGCCTATCCCCAGTAAGCATGGTATATGATTGCGGATGAACAGCAAGATCTTGTTGAATTGCGTTACTTGTTTCTAATGCTTTCTCATAACTTTTTTCGTTGGGCATTTTAACACCTCACAACTTTACCTGACCATAGCTTATGCTTACAGAACACGCACGTGGTATCTTCAAACAGATACAAAATAACCCGCCTCAATCAGACGGGTTTATGTTAGATCATTATATAAAATCTCGTTTGTAGATTACAAAACTATGCAGTACGAACGTGTACAAAATGCTTTGCACCTTTTACAAACTCAACTTTACCGTCTGCCAATGCAAACAATGTATCGTCTTTACCGCGACCAACATTCTCACCAGGAGTAATGTGAGTACCACGTTGACGAACAATAATCTGACCAGCTTTAATGTCTTGGCCACCAAAAACCTTGGTACCAAGGCGCTGCGCGTTGGAATCACGACCATTACGGGATGAACCCAAACCTTTTTTATGTGCCATAACTAACCTACCTTATACGTTCAATCAACTTAATCTTGCAACCCATAAGCCTTAAGCTTCGGTACTGTCTGCCTTTTTAGCAGCGGCAGAACGAGTAGTTGGTAAGCTTGACACAACAAGCTTAGTAAGGTTTTGACGATGTCCCTTTGTGCGGTGATAACGTTTACGTTTCTTGAGTTTAAACACAATGACCTTTTTGTCTTTGTATTGCTCAAGTACCTCACAGGTAACTTTTTTCTTTGATAACGTAGCGGCATCACAAATGGTTTTTTTACCATCATTGAGCATAAGAACGTCAAGCTTAACCTTGTCGCCAGGTTGCGCGTCGAGCTTCTCAACACTAATAATGTCGCCCTTGGCAACCTTATACTGCTTGCCACCAGTGGTAACGATTGCGTACATGTGCTAACCCTTCATTACAGTATCTGTGCAACAGCTCCCAATCTTACTCTAAAACCTGCGGTAAAGTCAATAAAGGGAAAGAAGACTTTTTATACAGCCGCATGGCAAGATAAGAACGTGCAGTTGAATGCACATTTTTTACCAAACGTATGGTTGTCTTCATAATAATCACAAAATAAAAAAACAATACTCTCCCAAATAGAGTATAAAAAAACGAGCAAGCCAATCTAAGAGCTTTTAATCTCGATATAGTGTTCTTTATCTTGATGATGTCTATCAGAAGACCACACATTATTATCTTCTGTTTTGTGCATATGTGAACTAAAAATTATCGGATACACAGAAGATGCGCAACTTATAGGCGCGGGCGCACTATCAACTTGCAAATTTTGTAGATGATTGTCTAGAACATATCTACCATGGACTTCGTTGTTGTGTTGTGAGAATAGGGATTTACCTGTATGAATTGTTTCTTGTGCTCCCGTGCTGTGCAATGCCGTACGGTGATTATGTTGTAGTACGTCAACAACACGTTTAACAAAATCTGAACTATGTAAAAGGACATATCCATGCCCCATAAGGGTAACTGTGCCATATGCAATGCAAGGTTTGATGACAGGCGAAAGCAAAGGAAGGCGCTTAGTAAGGCCGCGCGCAACACTGCGACTTATATATCCTAAGCAGATAAGTCCTGCAACATCGAGGATCTTATGATCAGCATCGGCAGCTGCACTGGTATCAGCATGAGCACCTGCATTAGTATTAGCATCGGCTTCGACATCTGAAGATACATACTGCAAAGATTCACCTGTACTAGAATTTGAGCAATCCCCCACTACAGCCTGTGAATGTATGTAAGAAGCATCATGAGTCTGTGTAGGTTTTGGATACAAACGTGAAAGCTCATGCAAGAGCTTAAACTCTTCAGCAATCATACGCGGCATATCACCTAAGCGCAAAATCTTTGGTAAAAAAGGATACAACAACGAATGAGTAGATGCAATATCGGTGATTTTACGCCGATGACGATGCACAATTTCGTGTGCTAAAGTCTGCTTAAACCATGGATACGCACGAATTAGTTGAGCCTGGTAAGAAGCGTGATAACGTGCAAAATACTGTGAAAGCTCAGCTCTGCACGCATTGGACGTTTGTACAAGATATGAAACAACTTGCGTTTCGCAAGGAGCCCCACCTTGTAAAATATTTGATATGGCAGAAGGCGTGCGGTTTTTAGCAATACTTACGATAGGAACTAAAGCGGCATCGGCTTCTTGGATAAGATCTAAAAGCGGATGAGTGTACAAAGAAGTGCTTTGATGGTTGCTGTGATCGCAAGGATAACCGCAAGAGGATTTTTCCTCGTCGCCTATAAGAAATAAAGCATCGCAATCATTTGGTAGATGGTCACCATCCAAAAGCTGCACGATCTCTACATCACAAGTTTGAGTCGCAAGATTGGACTGCACAAGGTTAAACAAAGGTGCAGACTGCAGTTTATATAAAGCAAAAACAAGCCGTTTTGTATCCGAAAGATAAGGTGTATCCCCAGAAGAAAAATTTATGTTATTCATATCACAGCCATCCTCTTAGAACACGCAACACTTTTCTCTATCTTGCATATACAACGCTTGAGGTCTTGTACGCTTTTATGCAGCTTTAGGTCGATGATGCCAAACCGATTGGACAAGACCCACGCTTAATAACTGCGCCACCATAGAAGAAGAACCAAAACTTACAAATGGGAGCGGGATACCTGTAATGGGCATAATACCAATACACATGCCAACATTTTGTAATAACTGAAAAGCCCACATCGTAGCGCACCCAACAAGTACAAGTTTACCAAAGGGAAGTTCAATTTTTTGCGCAAGCAGCAATGTTGAAAAAATCATAAGGCCAAAAAGCGCCAACAAAATACAAGAACCCACAAAGCCAAACTCTTCGGCAAGCAGAGCAAAAACAAAGTCGGTATGTGCCTCGGGCAAAAATCCACTTCCTGCCTGAGAAGCACCGCCAATACCTTTACCCCAAATGCCTCCTGATCCAACAGCAATTTTAGCCTGCTGAAGGTTGTAACCAAAACCACCTGGGTCAACCGTTGGATCAACAAAAACAATCAACCTATTCATCTGATACTGTTTGAGAATATGGGGCAAACCTTCGGTCATCGAGCAAAAAATAACAACCGCTGCTAATAAAACGATAAGAGCAATTGTGCTCAATACCCAGGTTTTTTTTGCGCCAGAGCAAATAATAATGGCAGCACCAACAACCATAACAATAAGACCAGTACCAAGGTCGGGTTGGAGCAAGATCAAAATAAACGGTACGCACAAAATTGCGCAGAGTTTAAGGTAGTCTTTGAGGGAATCTATTTTTCCGTTGTACGCACTACCTAGTGATGCCATAAGCAAAATAACAACGATTTTAGCAGGCTCGGACGGTTGAAAACGCAAACCCAAAAGCGGCAACTTTACCCAACCCGTTAAACCTTTTGCTTGAACGCCTAATCCTGGTATAAGTGGTAGCAAAATGAGGATAACTACTAATACTAAAAGTGACGAGTTCATACGAGAAAATGCACGATAGTCGTATTTCCACAAAGCAGCTGCTAGAACAAGTCCAAATACAATTCCACCAACATGTCGTACAAAGGAAGCCTTTGGGATGCTAAGCGATGCAGTATAAATAATAAGCGCGCCAAAAGCAACGATCAAAAGTGCAGGAAGTAGTTGCATAAGATATAAAGGTCCATTAAATCGTCCATACGTAGACTTAAATCCTGCAAGTCGCGCTAACGCAACCGCTATAGATGATCTAAAACCATTTGAAGTTAGAGATGACCGCTTGGTTGCATGTGCTCCTGAAAATGCATTTCTTTTATGTGCATGAGCAAACTTATACAATTGTTTTGTATTCAAACTTTTTTTCATGCTCATCCTTAATACGCGCCTGTTGTATCGACCATAGTTGAAGTATCTGGTTCATGATAGAGTGCACCTAATATATCACGAACAACATACATCGCTCCATCGCTACCAAATCCGCTATTTTCTAGCACACTTGCTACAACATAACGAGGTTTATCGTAAGGTGCATACGCTATAAACCAACCAGTTGGTGTTTCGTGTGAAGTTTCAGCGGTACCAGTTTTTCCTGCAACTTTTTCTTTCATATTAGTAAAATGCGACGCCTGTGCTTGAGACTCTTCGTAAATTACACCATAGAGGCCTCTTTGTATCAAATCCATATATTCGTCTTTTTCGTCCACGGAAATACGTGTAGAACATTTATAGTCAATAATAGAGCCAGAATTTGAGGTCGATTTAATTGACTTCATGAGATGCGGCTGAGGTATGGATCCTCGATTTGCAATACCTGCATATACGCATAACATTTGAAGAGGCGTAACCAATAAGTCGCCTTGACCAATGGCCAAATTGGTGTTATCTCCACCTTGCCATGCCTTAGCGTCATCGGGATACGAAGCAAAATATTCACGTTTCCACGCTTCATCAGGAATACGGCCCTGAAGCTCGCCAGGTAAATCAATTTGAGATTTTGAACCTAACCCCCACTTTTTAAACATCTGTTGTAGACCATCTTTATTAGATGAATAAAAAAATCCCTTACCTACCTCATAAAAAACAACGTCACACGAATGAGTAATACCTGTTTGAAGCGTCATGGGACCATGCCCTGTATGCAGCCAACAATATTGCCCAAACGCAGCACCAAAGCCTGTCCAATAACCCGTACACATATAACTTGATTGCGGAGTAGCTATTCCTTCGTTAAGAGCAGCAAGCGCGGAAAGCGGCTTAATAGTGGATGCAGACGGATATTGGCCGCCTATACCTCGGTTTAACAACGGGTTATGGCTTGATTTAGATGAAAGCATATCCCAGTCGTCACTTGAAATGCCGCCAACAAACACATTAGGCGAAAATGAAGGAGCAGATGCCATAGCAATAATTTCACCGTTGGTTACATCCATAGCAATTGCGCATCCACCAAAGCAATCGGGTTTTCCATGCTCTTGTAAACGTTTTATAGTGGACGAAAGTGAATCTTCAGCCGCTTTTTGTATATCAGCATCAAGAGTGAGTACCACGTCTGAACCACTTTGGGCTTCAACGCTGCTGCTATGATTAACAATATTTCCATCTGCGTCCACAAAGACAACTTGCTCACCTTTGATACCTTGCAAAACATTCTCATACGACGCTTCGATTCCCGATTGGCCAACCACATCACCAGGTTCATACGTAATCTTTCCTTCATCTTTATTATCTTGCGAAGCTTTAAGCTGTTCGGAAGTAATAACGCCGGTATAACCCAAAACCTGACCCGCAAGGCTGCCCAAGGGGTAAGACCGCTGACTACGAGCTTCGATCGAAACGCCATCAAAAAGCGATGGATGCGCATTGATAAAAGAAACCACACGACGAGAAACATCAACCGCAATAACACGGCCACGTTGAAGACCTTGTGAGGAATCCTCTATTTTTAGGCGCAGTACCGCCTTTGGGATACCTATAAGCGCTGCAAGAATGTGCAATTCTGCCTCATCCTCAAGCACACTTTGTTCGGCAAGTACTACCAAACTTGGACGATTTCCCACTAAAACCGCACCATTTCTGTCTAAAATTCGACCACGTGCAGCATGAGTTGAGATAGAACGTGTACGATTTTTTTCTGCTTGTTCGGTATATGAAGACGATGAGATAACCTGCATATTCCATAGACGCATAAAAAGCGCACCGATAACAGTACCGGCAAAAATACCTGTAGCGTTAATTCGGGATTTGAAATGGGATGAAGGTGAGTTTTCGCTTCCACCAGAGGCACGAGGCGTACCACCTCCAATATCAAGCGTAAAGCGACGGGAAGACTTAACCTTAAGTAGGAAAGCAGCCATAAGTGCACAAATTAAAACAGTGAGCAAAACAATTAAAATAACAACAAAATTCATTTTGGCACCCTAGAGATGAAGTTTGTGACTGCGCGTAGGACGCATCGATGCATTTCGTGAGTGCATTGATATTGCACCTGTTAGCCTTCGATATAAAAACGCCAATGGAATAAAAGCACACGAGGTTAATATAAACACTGGTAGAACACGATAAATGAGAGATGGTATAAAAGATGTGACCGAACCACATACAAGCATAATAAGAAAATGAAGCAAACAGACCATAAGTGCAAGAACACTAAAAATTATCGATGACGTTGCTATATCTTCAAATAAATTAACATGTATTTTATCAACCACAAGATAGGCTACTATACTAAGCAAACAAGCCATAATACCAACAGGACCTGTGCTTAAAAGGTCAAAGAGCAGGCCGGCAATAAAAGCGTACACAATAGTTGTGTTATCTCGTTTTGAGAGCGCGCATATAACCGTAAAGATAAGCGCAAAATTTATCTGGCCTGAAGCCAAAACTATATCAGGCGCAAGTGCAGCCTGAAGAATAAAGCAAATGCATGCAAAAGGAAGGATACGGTTTTTCTTTTGTGACGAGGAGTTTGTAAGCAAATTATTCCCCCTTACTCGAAGATGTTGAAGTGCCAGACGCGCTCGAATCTTTGGTAGGAGAAGACGACGCAGAAGACGAACTGTCGTTAGATTTAACAGAGGTGAAATCCTGATTAGCAACACTATCTTGAGCGTCAGCGTCAGAAATATCTTTATCAGTTGCTTTTTGTTCCTCGGTAAGAGATGTTACAACCAGCACTTCTTCAAGATTTTCGGTTGGAGAAAGCTTGGCTATATGAATATTGTAATAGAGTGATCCAGGTACCTTATCGACGGTGGTAATTTTTCCAAGTGGAACGCCCTTAGGGAAAATGCCACCCAAACCACTGGTAAGGACAATATCGCCCACCTCTGCCTTTAAGTTGGAGTTGATAAGAGTTAAACGAATAGTTCCATCAACAGAACCTTGAACTACACCTTGAGCTCTGCTCGACTGAATCATAGCTGGGATACTTGATTTTTCGTCGCTCAGTAAGCGAACAACCGATGAAGTAGCGCTGCATTGTACAATTTGCCCAATTGCACCATTAGAATCCATAACCGGCATGCCAACCGATAAGCCTGAAGTAGTTCCTTTATCAATGGTTACGCAATCTTCCCATGAACTGTGTGAACCCGAAATAATGCGAGCGGCACATGATTGCAAATTATAGGTGCTTTTAAGCGCAAGAAGATCTTGGAGCCTATCCGTTGTTTTCTTTGCTTCTTCAAGTTCGCTGACACGAGCTAAAAGCTGAGCGTTTTCTTGCTTAAGCGAAGAAAGAGTCTCGTGAGTTGCACCAGCATTACCAAATGCAGTTGCTGCAGCTCTAATAGGAAATGTTGCAAGAGCGCCTGCATAGTGAATAGGAATGCAAATGGTACCTACAACACTACGTGCAATAGAAAAAGGACCTACGCCTTGTTCTCTAAAGCTGAATCCAAATAAGGTAAGTGAGCTTGCAAGACAAAATACAAGCACACGCAAGTTCAATGACTGCGATTGTTTATTAAGACCAATTTTTGAACGCCTTTTGTGCATAGGCATTACTTAACACTCCAATTAACTTGAGCTTTGAACAAAACCACCCGAGAGTGCATTTGCTTCCAAAACTTTAGCGCAACCATTAACAACATTTTCCAAAGAAGTAGGACTTACATTTACCGGAACACCTGTTTCATCGCGCAGACGCTGATCTAAACCGCGCAATAAACCACCGCCACCGGTAAGTAAGACACCATAATACATAAGGTCACTTGCCAAATCTGGAGGCGTTAAGTCAAGCGCATCTTTAACAGTTTTGGTAACCTCATCCAACGGTTTATCAAGTGCGCGACGAATCTCTTCGCTTTCGATACGAACCGTTTTAGGAAGACCACTCATGACGTCTCGTCCGTTGACTTCTACATCAAGCTCTTCGGCAAGAGGAGCTGCAGATCCTACTTTAATTTTAATATCTTCGGCTGTACGCTCACCAATAGAGAGATTATAGGCATCACGAACATGCTCGAGAATAGTTTGGTCAAACTCATCGCCTGCAGTACGAATGGATTGCGAGACAACAATACCACCCATAGCAATGACTGCCACTTCGGTAGTACCACCGCCAATATCTACCACCATAGATCCCGTAGGGTCTTCAATAGGTAAATCGGCTCCAATAGCCGCGGCCATAGGCTCTTCGATAAGGTAAGCCTGACGAGCACCAGCAGAAATAGTTGCCTCAAACACCGCACGTTTTTCAACAGACGTAACACCAGATGGCACGCACACAACAACGCTAGGACGAGGACTCCAAGGATATCTTTTAGTACCACGAGCCTTTTCTATAAAGTAACGCAACATCACTTCTGTAACGTCAAAATCTGCAATAACACCGTCTTTTAAAGGACGCTCTGCAGCAATTGAGCCTGGAGTTCTACCAATCATACGCTTTGCATCTGCGCCAACAGCTAAAACGCGATCTTCACTTTTATCAATAGCCACTACCGATGGCTCGTTAAGCACAATGCCTTGTCCACGCACTGCAACCAACGTATTTGCAGTACCCAAATCGATAGCTAAATCGCCTTCGTATTGTCCAAATAATGAATCGAGCAAAGACATAGTATTTCCTAACGAACAAACATTAACGTATACATCACTTAATGAGATGTCTTTTGAGCTTGTGCAGGCGAAGTTTTAGAGGCAAAAACAGCTTCTACACCATACACCTTCCACTGAAGCCCTTCGCGAACAAACGAAATTTTATAATCTTGTTTGCCGCCTTTTGAAAGGGAAGCAGTTGCATATACTAAAGACTCATTCATATTGCGATCTATTCCCGACACCGTTACAGCCGATGTACTATCGGGAAGCAAGTTGGATAAGTCATCTCGTTGCTTAGTGGTAAGTGATGATGCAATAAGATCGGTGTTAAGCGAACCTTGACTTTTAGATGCAAAAAGCTGCTCGGTAACCATTTCTTGAGTAGGCCAACCATAGCCTTTATAAAAGGCAAATGCTCCAACGCCGCCAAGAATAAGAACTAGCACCAACAAAGTTACTATAAACTTAAGGAACGTATGTTTGTGTTTCTTCTTTGCCTTTTGCTCTTTTTTATCTTTCTCTACAAGCTCGGCCTCGGAAAGCGAGAAAAAGCCTGTGTCTTCAGGAGATGGCATAAAGGTTCCAGATTTACCCGTAGGATCTAAAGGATCGATATTCACATTTCCATAACCTGCTTGAGCCAACATGGCATCGGTTTGCGAAGGTTTGGAACCCGTTATTGCAGCAACAGCCTTTTGCGCGCCTTCAAATGCAGCTTGGGCATCCGAAGACAACTTAAACGAGCCATCGGCAGTTGCTTTTGCAAAAGCGTCTACCGCTTCATTCATACGATTGGCTGCAACGTAAGCAAGTCCCAAATCTGAATACACCGCATTTTGGTCGTTTGCAGGAGACGAAAAGTCTAATGCCGTGCGATACGCTTCGATTGCGTCAACATAGCGCGTTAAAAGCATAAAACAATGACCAAGATGCTTAAGAGCAACTGCAGGTTGCGGGTTATTCTCGTCAATAGCAGCATTTCGATATGCAACGCCTGCATCACGTGGATTGTTAAGCTGCGTATATGCATTACCAAGTGCAAGATAAATTTTATAGGGAGTTTTATAGCTGTCGTCTTTTAAAGCCATATTGAGTACAGCAACGGCTTCTGAAGGTTTATTTTGCGCAAGTAATGCACGACCGCGATTGCACGCAAGCGATCCAACATGACCATAGGACGCATCGGTTAAAGCAAGTGCATAGCTTTGAGCGGCTGCGTCAAAGAGTCCTTGCTTCATATACGAATTACCAAGTAAATGATCTACAACGCCACAAGGCTCGCCAGCGGTTTTAGCGAGACGTAAAAAATTAACAGCTGCAGAAAAATTACCTTGTTTATAAGCTTGTTTTGCTTGTTCGAATGCCTGATAATTCACGATATCTCCTCACCTCACCTCTCACATTAAGCTTGTTTATGCTTAATGGTGATGTGTTCTATTACATCACCTTGACGAAGAGTAGGAATTACATCCTTGCCTTCTATAGTTGTTCCAAAAACAGTATATCCTGAATCAAGCATATGTTGCGCGCCCAAACAAAAATAAAACTGTGAGCCTGCAGAATTTGGATCTTGAGCGCGTGCCATAGCAAGAGCGCAATCGACATGAGAATTATGAGGGTTGGTTGAAAATTCTTCTTTAATACAATAACCAGGACCGCCTGTACCAGGCATACCGTCTTTCCCCATCGCGCCTTGAGCTACTTCTTCGGAAGTCATATTTCTTGTGAAAGGACAGCCTCCTTGAATAACAAAACCTGGAACAAAGCGATGAAATTTAAGATTGTCGTAAAATCCTTTTGTTGCCAATTCACAGAAATTTGCTGCGTGAATAGGAGCACCTTCGCAATCGAGCTTTACACAAATCTCACCTTTACTGGTAGTAAAAACTGCGAGTTCGTCTCCTTGAAGTTGATACGTTGGAGTGTAAGTAGTCATATAATCCTCATTCTTTCCTCAAACTCTTAAGACAAGGCACCAAAAGAAGACAAGCGTTACGAGATGCCATACATAAAAGTTTATTGTCTATTTATTATAGCCTTAAATATTATCAAGTTGTTGAGCTATTCACATATTCGGCAGATGAATTATTTTGCAGGCTCGCGATAGGTGGGCTTATAATCTTGATAATGCTGGTCAAACATTGCTTTAAAAGAACTTGATGACGCATCATCTGATGTGGGAAATACCGAATTCACGCGCTGTTTACAAGACGGTTTTCCGCAATACCTAAGTGCCGTACTCCATCCTTTTGTAAGCTTATCCATGTGGTTGCGCAGCCAATTTGAAAGCGTGATGAGTTGACTTCTGTCTTTTTGATACGTACCGCTTTCCACATTAACAGCATTAAGTTGCTTAATCACATTGCTTATTTTAAGCGAAATATCGCGAGCGGTATCTTGTCCTTTTTTGAGATCTTCTCTTGAAGCCGAGGCGTAGCTATCGCGAAATTGCTTTTCATTATCTTCAACAGCTGTAGAAAGTTTACCTAACGATTCGTACGCATCCTTTAACTTATCGTAGGTGGCATCGTCGGCAGATTGGGTAACGTCTTCTTGAGCAACACTACTTCTATCTTGGCCTTGAAGTTCTTCTTTTGTTCCTGGAAACCCTGCATGAGCCGTATCTGCTGCTACTTTTGCTTTTGTATCAAATGCATTTGGATTCCAAGGGTGAGTAATATATAGCACCAACCCACTTACAAAAAGCACTGCAAAGCCCAAAGATACCATAAGAATACGTAAACGCGGCAGGTGATCACGTACGTCATCAAAACCATTACCACCTGGAAAAGAAGGTATCGCGCTTCCAATACGAGGAATAGTTGTGGTAAGATCGGCCTCGGATAATTCTTGCTCGATATCAAGGGCGCGGTCTGTAACGTGCGTACGAGGTGCGTGCACATCTACCTTTGAAGTAAACACATCACTCACAACAGGACAATTGCAATACGGACAGGCGCGCAAACCCGTTGGAACTCTACTGCCACAACGGGCGCAATACGACATTGATTGTTTTGGAAGTGTACGCGTGCAATCCACATCGGCACGACATGAAGGACACCGCAACGCAGATGAGGCAATATGTGCTCCGCAATTAGGACAAATCACAGCATACCTTTCTTTCCTTGATCAATCTTTGTATATTCATACTACCCTACTTAGCTAACGCGTAAAACAAGAAGAAAACAAAACAAATCCTACGGTGATTTCATTCTTAGATGATACGCTTGCAAAGGCAAAACTTTGTAGACATGAGCGCTTATTTTGAACCACGCTTAAGCGCGTCAAATGTTCTTGTCGAAGTTGCGCGCTTTACAAGGGTAAAAAACCCATCAAGTGCTTTATGTTCAACCGTTGCTTTATACAATGCATGAAAAAGTACAAGCCCGCCTGCCGATAAAAGAGCACATAAACCAAGTTCGGACATGCCCAAAACACCAATTCGCAAGAAGTCATGCAAGCACGTGCAACCTACAAAGACAAGTGCTATACACAATACAAGAACAGCAATACGCAACTTGTTAAGCGGCAACGATATTTTATAAATAAGTGCAATGCCAACCAATGCCATCTCTATCATACACAGCGTAGACATGGTTTCTTGAGGTATCTCAAACACGCGACATAAAATCATGGTCACCATAAGTTCACCAACAATTGCAGCTGAGGCGGGCAAACTTCTCTCAAAAACATTGACCACAAACGAACCACGCACGCGTTCGTGGTTTACCTCAAGTGCCAGTAAAAACGAAGGAACACCAATAGCCGCCACGTTAATCAATGACATTTGAATGGGGATAAACGGATACGGTGGAATAAGCAAACAAACCAGTGCTAACAAAGCAGAATACACGGTTTTAGTTAAAAAGAGTGCAGCAGAACGTTGCAAATTGTTGATAGAACGCCTACCTTCAGACACAACATCAGGCAAATGCGAAAAATCATTATCAGCTAAGACAAGCTCAGAAACATTACGTGCCGCAGCTGAGCCCGAAGACATTGCCACCGAACAGTCTGCTTCTTTAAGAGCTAGTACATCGTTTACGCCGTCACCAGTCATAGTTACGCAATGTCCAAGCGTTTGCAGGGCACGTACAAGTTTGCGCTTTGCCGCAGGCGTTACGCGGCCAAAGATATGATACTTAGCAGCAGCAGCCAAAAAATCCTCATCGCGCGAAAGACTCGTGCAATCAACATACTCTTGAGCACCAGCTACACCAACCTCACCTGCAATATGAGAAACAGTTTTAGGGTCATCACCAGAAATAACGCGCACATCCACACCTTCGCGTGCAAAATACGCAATGGTTTCAGCTGCACTTGGGCGAATTTCTTCGCGAATTGTTACAAAACCAAATACAACAATATCCGCACCAGTTCCCATGAGTGCTCCTTGTTTATCAAAACCTGGAGCACGACCAACGACCAATACGCGATGTGTAGGCGCAAACGTATTAAGCACATGCTGATATTTGGGATATTCATCGCGTAGAACAAATTGAGCAGCCCCCATAACAAGAGCTTCACCTGCAGCAGTTACACAACCAGAAAATTTAGTACGTGAAGAAAATGCAATAACGCGCGAAATTTTAGAAGGTTTAACGTTTTGCTGAGAAATTGCATGCATGAGCGCGCGAGCTGTTTCGTTAGAGGAATCTTTACCAGCATATACAATAGTTGCCAAAGCCTGCGTAAGATCGGCGCAAGCAGAGCTAGAATCATTTCCGCAAGCGTCGCACATATGCGCTAACTCCATAGAACCAGTGGTAATCGTACCAGTTTTATCCAAACAAACCACATCTGTTCGCGCAAGGGTTTCTACACAATAGCTTTGCTGGACTAAAACGTGTTTGCGCGCCAACTTGGTAGTTGCAATGGCAAAAATGGTTGAAGTGAGCAAAACCAAACCTTGCGGAATCATACCTACCGTAGCTGCAACAGACTGTAAAATTGCGTCGTCGTAGGACCTACCACTAAAGAAGTAAATGCGCACGAACAAACAAATTCCTAAAGGAATCAGAATACAGGTTGAAAAGCGAATGATCATGCGCACGGTATCAAGTATTTCGGAGCGAACGGGTTTAAGATATTTTGCCTCGGAATTTATACGTGCAGCATATGAGGAAAGTCCAACCTTGGTAAGACGTAAAACAATGCTTCCTGAGTCGACAAACGAACCAGAAAGGATGGTGCTCCCTGGCTTTTTCTCAATGGGGTTGCTCTCTCCTGTCAGCAAGCTTTCGTCCATAGATGCATAGCCCTCGACAACCACTCCATCGGCAGGAACTTGATCGCCGCGCGACAAAAGCACTAAATCATCGCGAACGATATCTTGAATACCAACTTCTAACACACGTCCTTCGCGGCGGACGCGCACGAGTTTGGTAGTAAGAATGGAAAGTTTATCAACTAAAAGTTTGGCGCGGATCTCTTGAAACACGCCTATCCCTAAGTTGAGCGCCACGATAACCATAAAAAGAATATTTCTAAATTCATAGGTTGTAAGCACTAAAAATGCAAGAAACAAATTGACCACATTGAAAAGCGTCAATGCGTGTTTTGCAAAAATTTGAGGAATTGAAAGCGTTTTAACATCAGCGTTAACGTTACTTAAACCTTGAGATACTCTTTGTGCGACCTCGGCTGCACTAAGCCCTGGATTGGGTGTTTCATCAGCTATCGTAGATGAAGATTTAACACTCATGCACGCTCCTTATACACCTATACAAAAACAATTTGAATACAAAAACAACTTGATAACGTTTCATAACTTTGCACATTAGTTTGCACTAATATCGTGACATTTAAGAAAAATAAATAAATTACTAACAAAGTACGTATAATCAGGTACCATAGTGTCATGCAAATACGTCTATGTACGACAACGCGGCTCCATAGCTCAGTGGATTAGAGCGTTCGCCTCCGGAGCGAAAGGTCGCGGGTTCGAACCCCGCTGGAGTCACCATTTTTTGAGGTGATATAGGTGGCGCGTTTAAATCCACAACAAACAAGTTTTTCTACTTTTGCCACTCACACCTCAACACGTGCAGAAGAGTCCCCACAAGACAAGCCGTCTACCTGTGAGCATACAACATCATTTATTCCTGGTGCCGTAGGAATTGTAGGACTTGGTCTGATTGGTGGATCGTTTGCAAAAGCACTCTGCCAAGACGCGCAAAAACTCTATCTCTTTAATAGAAACCAAGAGGTTATGAAGCAAGCATGTGCAGATTGTCACGCGCTTGTGCTTGATAATGAAAACATATCTAAGTGCGAACTTATCATTTTGGCAGCTTATCCTCATGCAAATGAAACATGGCTTGAGCAACACGCATCCCAAATTTCGCCAGATGCTCTTGTCATTGATACGGGCGGCGTAAAAAGAACTACCTGCAAGCGCTGTTTTGCACTTGCGCACGATTATCCATGGGAATTTATTGGTTGTCATCCCATGGCAGGAACGCAATATTCAGGCTTTGCGCATGCACGCGCAAACATGTTCCATCATGCTCCCATGGTGGTAGTTTTCCCCGATTCGTACAGCTCTAGACAACAAGAACAGTTGTGTTTGCGCCTACAAAAGCTCCTCGCATCGTGTAAGTTTGGAAGTTATCGCTGCACAAATGCTCAATTTCACGACCAGCAAATTGCATACACTTCTCAGCTTGCTCACGTTGTTTCTAATGCTTATGTTAAAAGTCCTGCCGCACAAGCGCACAAGGGATTTTCTGCTGGTTCATATAAAGACCTCACCCGTGTGGCAAGGCTTAATGCCGATATGTGGACCGAGCTCTTTTTGGCAAATAGAGATAATCTTTCACACGAAATAAGCCTTATGATTTCTCATCTACAAGAATACAAAGACGCCTTAGACAGCGCAGATGAACATATGCTTCATCGTTTGCTCGCGGAAGGCGATGCGTTAAAAAAGAAGGCAGAACAATCATGAATGACCTTACCACTGTACCGGTATCAACACCTTCGCACTCATATAAGGTGTATGTTGGCTCAGCTTTTTACGATTCCATAGGAAACTATCTTGTACCTCTTATGAAAGCTACCAAGATTTGTATCGTGAGTGACGATCATGTATATCCTCTGTATGGATCTTGTATTACGCAGTCGCTTACAAACGCAGGTTATCGCGTATCTCATATAGTCATTCCTCATGGTGAAGCACATAAAAATATCCAGACACTCTCGTTTATCTTAGAAGAGCTTGCAGCAACCGAACTTACGCGCGACGATGCAATTCTTGCGTTGGGCGGAGGCGTTGTAGGCGATATTGCTGGATTAGCGTCTGCTGTTTATCTCCGAGGAATTAAGCTCATCCATGTGCCAACTTCGCTGCTATCAATGGTTGATTCTTCGATAGGAGGAAAAACCGCTATTGATCTTAAAGCTGGCAAAAATCTTGCAGGCTCCTTTACACAACCTGTGGGCGTTTTTGTAGATACGTCTGTTCTTGCTACCCTCGACCAGAAGCTTTTTTGTGATTCATGGGGTGAAATTCTTAAATATGCAGTTATTGCCGACAAAAACCTGTGGCATCTCTTAGCTACTCATAATCAGGTGAAACTCTACGGCAAAGAGCGCACTCAAGGAACATCTCAAGACCTACACCAACTTGGTGAAATTATTAAACGCTGTATCGAAATAAAAAGTTCTGTTGTAAGCAAAGACGAAACTGAAGGCGGTCTAAGACAGATTCTTAATTTTGGACACACCATAGGTCATGCCATTGAGGCAGCTATGAACTTTGAACAAGGGCACGGATCATGCGTTGCAGCAGGTATGTGCTGTATCGCACGCGCCGCCTCTCACGAAAATCTGTGTAGCGCGCAAACAATGAGCGAAATTATTAACCTGGTAAGTAGCTATCAACTCCCAACTACTACCAATATAGAAACAGATGTTCTCTACCACTATGCAACACACGATAAAAAACGTCATGGTAATTCGATAAATGTTGTTATCCCCCAAGAAATTGGACAGGTATATATTCAGCGTATGTCGCTCGACGAATTTAAGGCATTTCTTTCGTACGCGCGTGCGTAGCTACGCGTGCTCGCTTAACTTATGCGCTTAAGCTTACAAAGCGGCGCAAAGTGTCCGGGTCTTAGATACTCTTATCAACAACAATTACGCGGTCAAAAATGGCTACAAATCGAGTATGATGTAATGAATGAAAATTGATAAAAGTTTGAGGTTTACATGAATGTAGTTATTCAACCGCATGGTTTACAAGGTACCGTAAGTGCAATAGCGTCTAAGTCGATGGCACACAGACTTCTTATTTTAGCTGCCTCAACGTCTGCGATTGTAGATATAAATTGCTCAAGTACCTCAGATGATATACAAGCAACCATTGAGTGCTTAGAAGCGCTTGGTGCATGTATTACTCGTACCACCTTAGGATATCGTGTGCGCGGCATGTTTTTTGCAAGTCAAAGCTCTCTCGCAGATACCAAGGACGCATTCACAGATAACTCAAGCGCAACAGGTGATACCCCGGTCATCCTCAATTGTGGTGAATCTGGTTCAACACTTAGGTTTATGCTTCCCGTAGTTGCTGCGCTTGGAAAGCATGCATATCTTGTTGGTCAAGGAAGACTAGCTACGCGCCCCCTTGAGCCTCTGTATTCTGAACTTTGTGCTCACGGGTGCTTCTTATCCGAACAAGGATCATTTCCCTTAGAAATAAAAGGAAAGCTCTCAGGCGGTGTGTTTCATATACCAGGTAACGTTTCGTCACAATATATAAGTGGACTCTTACTGGCAGCAGGAATTGCACAGCTTCATCTAGAAATTATCGTTTCAAAGCCGTTTGAGTCAAAATCATATGTAAAGATGACAATCGATGCGCTTGAACAGTTTGGAATCAACGTAGCACAAACGCAAGAATATGATGACCAAGGACAGGAGTTTATACGTTTTAGCGTAGATGAACAAACACTGTCCTTGCCGCGTCAGTCTTTAACCGTTGAAGGCGATTGGTCGGGAGCGGGTTTTTGGTTATGTGCAGCAGCTTTGGGTAATCCTTTGCGCATGAGCGGACTTTCACTTACATCTTCACAAGGTGATAAAGCAATTCTGGCGTGTTTGGCGGCTTTTGGTGCGCGTACACAAAAAACTGCATCGTATATAGAAGTTGGCTCAAAGGCACTCAGACCTGCAACGCTTCCACTTGACGATATAGTTGATTTAGCACCGCCTTTAGCGGCACTTGCATGTTTTGCAAACGGAACCACCAAACTTACGCATGCATCACGTTTGCGGCTTAAAGAGTCCGATAGAATTTTAAGCATAACAACAACCCTGCAAAACATGGGTGCAGATATAAGCTCTGACGCTGATACCATCTACATTCATGGCCACGGTATGCTTGACGGTGGCGAAGTTGAGTGTTTTCGCGATCACAGAATTGCAATGATGGCAACTATAGCAGCTGCGTATGCTCAACACCCTACTACGATACATGGCGCCGAATGCGTGCGAAAATCATATCCAACCTTCTTTGAAGATTTTGTACAGTTAGGTGGATATCTAGAAACAAAGGATGACTAATGCCTTCTCAATTTGGAACAACACTGACTGTTTCGGTATTTGGACAATCACACAGCGAAGCTATCGGATGCGTTATTAACGGCTTTCCTGCTGGTATGAAGCTTGATAGAGAACTTCTTGCCAAGTTTTCCGCACGCAGAAAACCAGGAGCCGCACCTTGGTCAACGCCTCGTCAAGAAGCTGATGAGATACATTTTGTAAGCGGACTTAATAAATCAGATCAAACATGCGGCGCGCCAATATGTGCTTTTATAGCTAATACCAATACGCACGCAAGCGCTTATAAACCACTTGAGCATATCTATCGCCCAGGACACGCCGATTATTCGGCTGATCAAAAATGGAAGGGCGTACAAGATATCTACGGTGGCGGACATTTTTCGGGAAGACTTACTGCTCCTTTATGTATTGCAGGCGCACTAGCAAAGCAATACTTAAGCTCAAAAGGCATACGCGTATATGCTCATATATCATCAATAGGTGATGTATACGATACGAGCTTTTGTGCCTTTGATACCACAGAAAACGGGCAACAGACGCTTGCAAACCAGCTACGCCATTTAGAGGAGCTTCACACGCAAAGCTACCAAACGCACAAGCAACACCTCAGCACGCTCAATGCAGACGCTGCCCAACAAATGCAAGAGCTCATTGAAGCCGCACATCGCGAGAAAGACTCCATTGGTGGAAGTATTGAATGCGTTGTATGTGGGCTACCCAAAGGTGTGGGCTCGCCTATGTTCGACGGTCTTGAGAACATGTATGCACGGGCATTATTTGGCATACCTGCAGTTAAAGGCGTTGAATTTGGAAAAGGATTTGAAGCTTGTACCATGCGCGGCTCTATGCATAACGATGCATATTTTTGGGATGAAACACATGAGCACGTGGTAACACATACTAATTTTGCTGGAGGTATGTTAGGTGGCATAAGCACGGGAAATCCTATATTGGTACACGTAGGCATTAAGCCAACACCTAGTATTGCGCGTCTGCAACATTCGGTAGATACGCAAAGTGGCAAAGAAGTAGATTTAGAAATCCACGGGCGGCACGATCCCTGTATTGTACCGCGTGCGTGCGTGGTAGTAGAAGCAGTGTGCGCACTGGTAACACTTGACGCTCTTATCAGCTATCCTGCAGGTACGTGCACACCCAACAACAACGCATAGAAGGATCACATGAAGGTAAATGACGATACACTCACTGCACAAAGAGATCAAATTGACGCAATAGATACTAAGCTTGTGCAGCTCATAACACAACGTTTAGACTGTGTACAAGCTATTGCCGCATACAAAAAAGAACACGGCTTAGCTGTACTTGATAACAATCGCGAGCGCCGTGTACTGGAGCGCATTGCCACCATGAGTCCGCAAGAGCTTATCGAGCCCATGCAAACGCTGTTTCAAATAATTATGCACATTGCAAAAATACGTGAGTACTCGCATATGAACTCTGAAACATCAGAGCTTGCGCATATAACCAAGGCAATTCAAAAAAACTCCAACCAATTGTTTCCGTCGTTTGCCCATGTAAGTTGCCAAGGAATTGAAGGAGCTTATCAGCAACTTGCAGCAGATAAGCTGTTTAAGCATGCAACGCTTAACTACTATCCGCATTTTGAAGACGTATTTCAATCAATAGAAGACGGCGTATGTACCTATGGAGTAATACCTATAGAAAACAGCTATGCAGGGTCGGTTAACCAGGTGTTTGAGCTTATGCACCGCTATCAATTCTCAATTGTAAGAACATGCAGGCTTAAAATTGAGCACAATCTTTTGGCAAAAGCTGGAAGTACACTTGAAACTATTAAACACATCTATAGCCACGAACAAGCACTTGCACAGTCTTCTCATTTTATTGATACGCTCAAGCATGTTGAAATTCACACGGTAAAAAATACCGCTATTGCTGCGCAAATGGTTGCATCGTCACCAGATTCAAACTGTGCCGCACTTGCAAGTAAAAACTGTGCGGAAATTTATGGGTTAGACGTGCTTAAAGAAGATGTCCAAGATAGCAGCAACAACTACACGCGCTTTGCGTGTATCGCACGAAATCTCGAAATTTTCCCAGGAGCAGATCGCACATCGCTTATGCTGATAGCGTCGCATAAACCGGGAAGTTTATACAAAATTCTTGCAACGTTTTATACCTTAGGTATCAATATTATAAAATTGGAAAGTAGACCAATCCCCAACCACGACTTTGAGTTTATGTTCTATTTTGATATTTCGTGCTCACCTTTAGCTCCAGAGTTTCCTCGCCTTATGGAAACACTTACGCAAGAATGTGTTGAGGTTCGCTACTTGGGTAGCTATACGGAGGTTATATAAAAATGGCTCAAAATACAACAAAAATTTATGGTCTGTTGGGGCAAACGCTTAAACATAGCTGGTCGGATGTAATTCATAAAGAGCTTGGCTCGTATCCGTATAGCTATTTTGAAAAAGAGCCACATGAAGTTGAAGACTTTATAACTCATGGAAACTGGGATGGCATAAACGTTACCATTCCATATAAACGCGCTGCGTATGAGTGTGCAGATAAAGCCGACGAGCTTGCATGTCGTTTAGGTGTTGCTAACACGCTCGTAAAAAGAGATGGATGCGTTTATGCCTATAACACCGATGTGTATGGTTTTTCGTGGTTACTTGAACATTTTTGTACTACGCAGCTCAAAAGCAGCGTAGAAGACGTCATTGCTCAGCGCGACGTCTTGGTGTTAGGAGCAGGAGGCGCTTCTCAAGCCGTAAGGTGCGCCTTGCGCGCCTATAATGCTTGTATTCATGTGGTAGATCGCGAGGGCGAGCTTACCTACCAAACCATGTATGAGCGCGTGCCCAACGCAGTGCTTATTATTGGCGCAACACCTGTTGGTATGTATCCCAACTGTCCTGCTTCGTTGATAGAGACCGATGGACTTGCCAAATTCTCTCAGCTCAAAGGCGTTATCGATGTTGTCTATAATCCCAGTATTACAGGAATTTGCCTTAATGCCGAGCGCCTTCATATCCCTTACCAAACAGGACTTCCTATGTTGGTAGCACAAGCCGCAAAGTCTTCGGAATACTTCCAAAATACGCACATAGATACAAAGGTCATTACACGTATAAGTACCAAGCTTATGCATCAACAAAAAAATATTGCCTTTATTGGTATGCCAGGCGTTGGAAAAACTTCTTGTGCGCGTTGTATAAGTACCTCTACAGGACGTGAGTTTGTAGACTTGGACGAAGAATTTGAGCGTCACTACCATACGCGTCCTGCCGATTTTCTCAAATCCGCAGGTGAGATGGCATTTAGAGAGAAAGAGTCTGAACTACTTGAAACCTATGGCAAACAAAGCGGTTTAATTATTTCGTGTGGTGGCGGAATTGTATGTAGAGATAGTAATTACCAATACCTTCACCAAAATTCTGTGATTGTGTATCTCACACGCCCCTTAACCTCACTTTCAGTGAAAGATCGTCCATTATCGCAAGCAAAGGGATTACAGCAACTTTATGAAGAACGTAAAGAAGCGTACGAACGTTGGGCCGATGTTGTGCATAATTGTTTAGGCTCTGCACAAAAAGATGCCCAAGCACTGATCAGTCGACTGGATATTGCGTAAAAGCACTATGGGGTTTTGTACAGCAAGCTTCGCGCATCCTCTGTGAAGGCGTGTGCGCGGAGCATGAACTTTTGCGCTTCTAAAAGACTTAACCTACGTTAAGCCTTTTATTTTGCGCGCTGGCGTATAAAAATCTTGCTAAGTCAAGCAAACATGAGAAGATTAAACGTAAAGTAGCAACAAGCTTTTGCGTTCTAACAAACGGGGTATATCGTGACCAATGAAGAAATAGCCGCTTCAATTATTGCATGTTTAGGTGGCACTGGAAACATTCAAAGCAATGCATTGTGTATGACTCGTCTTCGTATACAAATTATCAAACCTTCATTGGTTGATGAAGCAGGTCTTAACGATATATCAGGCGTTTTAGGAAGCCTCAAACTTGGCGATCACGGCATAGAAATTGTATGTCGGCCAACGCTTGTGCAAGCAATTTTTGAGTCTTTCTCGCGCTTAACAGGTCTTTCTAATAATTTTGAAATCCGTACACGCGCACGTGTTGGTGCAACCCTTGATAATTCTGAAGCTCTCAAAGTTCAGATAAGCAATCCCAAAGCGTCTTCTCAAAGAACACAAGAGCAGCAGCTTAAGCCCATGCTTCATCAAACCACCTTTGATCCGCATCACGTAAACCGTATGACAAGTGAAGCCGAAGAGCTTACTAAAATGCTGCTTGAAAACGATAAAAATATTTCGCTTAATAAAATTGCGCATAGAAAAGCTTTGCATACCAGCAATGCAGGCGGAAAACAACAAAAGAAAACGCATACCATAGCGTCTGGTGAAAAGATAAGCACACGTGAGTCCAAGGATCATAAGACCTGTGCCACTGAAGCACTACTTCCCTATCATATTTTAATTTTGAATGGGCCCAACATTAATATGCTTGGTATACGAGAACCTACGCTCTATGGTCGTAGCTCATATGAGCAGCTTATTCAGTTGTGCAAGCACACAGCAAAAGAGCTTGGCTTTGCATCGTGCAAATGTTATCAATCTAATCACGAAGGCGATCTTGTAGATATGATTCAGCAGGCATATGGAAACTATCAAGGTATTGTATTTAACCCTGGTGCCTATACGCACACATCTATCGCACTTCTTGATGCGCTTAAAGCCGTAAATATTCCAACAGTTGAGGTGCACATTACAAACATAGATGAGCGCGACGAGTTTCGCAAAATTTCCTACATACGCGCGGCGTGTTTTAAAAGTATTATCGGTGAAGGTATAGACGGCTATAAGCAGGCAATTTGTGCACTTGCAGAAAAACTTGGCAGTAAGCATAGCTCATAGCGTATGTTTAAGAGCACATATCCCAAAATAAAACAGCCGATGACGCAGCAACGTTAAGCGAGTCAACGCCATGTTTCATAGGTATCATAACCAGCTGATCACATGCATTGATAACAGATGTTGAAAGTCCTTTTGATTCGTTACCAAAACAAAGCGCACAACGCTTATAATGCGAAAAATCAACATCGTGCACATTTAAGGCGTCTTTGCGTAATGCAGCACCAAAAACCGTATAATCTGCAGCTGAAAGGCAAGAAAACACGTCATAAGGCCAGTTAGAATTGGCCTGTATGATTGGCAATCTAAAAACCGTTCCCATAGAAGTACGCACACAACGCCTGTTAAATGGGTCGGCACAGGTGGGTGAACACACCACGGCATCAATACCAAGCGCGCAAGCGTTACGTATAAGCGCGCCAAGATTTGACACATCGCACAAGTCTTCCACCACAGCAATACGCGTATAAGAGTGCCAATCAACGGCGGCACTGGACAAAAGCGAAGGTCTGCGTACGCATGCATAATATCCACGACATACATTAAAACCTACAAGCTTAGACAAAAGCTCATGAGATGCCACGTATATAGGCACATCGCCTAAAGCTGCAGGCGAGATACTGCGCTCAAGATTGCTTAAATGCTTATCCCATACAAGCACAGATACAACCTCTACATGCAACTCAAAAACAGTTTGTAGCACCAAAAGTGATTCGCAAATGACAAAAGAATCCCCTGGATGAGCAATGTTTTTAAGCTCACGATTTGAAAGGCTGACATAAGGAGCAAGCGCTTGGCCCTCAAGATTGGTAACGCGTTGAATATTCATGGTGCATAAACGCAATTCTAAAAGGGAAACTTGCCATTACCAAAAGGATTCTTGGTAGAACGCATACCACCAAAATTTCCTAAATTGGGCAAAGATCCACCCATACCCGGCGCGCCAAAGGGATTAGCTCCACCAGATGAGACGCCCATCTGGCGCATCATATCTTTCATCTGACGCAATCCACGCTTAGCACCTGCGCCACCTTGGGTAAGTTGACGCATTTTGCTCATCATCTTATTCATTTCGCCCCATTGACGAAGCAGCTGGTTAACCTCTTGAACAGTTCTTCCGCTACCTTCTGCAATACGACGTCTACGCTGACCGTTGATAATTTTTGGACGCAGTCTCTCTTGTTTTGTCATCGAATAAATAATTGCTTCGATCTGTTTGATCTGAGCTTCGCCCATGTTATCTCCGGCTTGGCGCAGTGCTTTATCGCCACCAGGAAGCGACGAAATAATCTTTTTAATGCCGCCCATTTTTGAGATCTGATGCATTTGATCAAGCATGTCATTCATGGTAAAGCCCTCACGCAGCATGCGTTCAGCTTGCTCGTAATCAGACTTTTGAGCAACCTTTTGAGCTTGTTCGATAATACCAACAACATCGCCCATGCCCAAGATACGTTTTGCCATGCGATCGGGATGAAACACCTCAAGTGATGATGGTTTTTCTCCCATAGAAACAAATTTAATGGGTTTACCAGTTACTTCTCTAACCGATAAGGCGCCACCGCCACGTGCATCACCATCGAGTTTAGACATGATAACGCCGTCAAAATCAAGACGTTTAGAAAACTCTTGAACAACGTTCACAATGTCTTGACCTGCCATAGCATCTACGACCATCAAAATTTGTTCGGGCTTAACAGCGTGTTTAATATCTATGGCTTCTTGCATCATTTCTTCGTCAATTTGCAAACGACCAGCCGTATCAACAATGACAACGTCTTTAAGATTGTCTATTGCATCTTGAACTGCCTCTTGAGCTACACGTATTGCATTAGCTCCGTCGCCTCTGTACACACGAACGCCAATTTCTTTACCAAGCGTTTGCAATTGGTCGGCTGCGGCCGGACGATGTGTATCACACGCTGCAAGTAAGGGAGCATGACCTTGACTTTTAAGCAAATAAGCAAGCTTTGCTGCGGCCGTAGTTTTACCTGAACCCTGAAGACCACAAAGCATAATAACATGAGGGGTACGATGCGGTGAAAAAGTGAGTTTTGATTCGGTAGTACCTAAAAGCGCGGTAAGCTCTTCCAAAACAACCGCAACAACATTTTGAGCTGCACTCAACGATTGCAATATATCGGCCGTTAAGCATTTTTCTTTGCATGTTGCAACAAAATCTTTTACAACACGATAGTTAACATCGGCCTCAAGCAATGCCATGCGTATTTCTCTCATAGCATCATTGATATCACGCTCGCTCAACTTGCCTTTACCGCGCAAATGCGCAAACGTTTCTTGTAATCTATCTGAAAGGTTACTAAACACTATTTTTCCCCTTCGCTTGTACCGACTAAAGCAGCGCAAAATTCGTATGGATCAAACCTCTGCAAATCCTCAATCTGCTCGCCAACACCACAACGAACAATAGGCAGCTTAAGATCGTGAGAAATGCGCAGTGCAATGCCACCTTTTGCAGTGCCATCTAACTTAGTAACTATAATACCATCTAAACTCAACGATTCATGAAACTGTTGTGCCTGAACAAGTCCATTTTGGCCACAGGTTGCATCCAACACGAGTACAATTTTTACGGGCATAGAGGCACGTTTGCGCGAGATTGCAACAACTTTTTGGAGTTCTTTCATTAAGTCAATTGAGGTATGGAGCCTCCCTGCTGTATCAATAAGAACCAAATCGGTTGATTGCGCAGCTGCTTCTTCAAGCACATCATAACAAATACTAGCAGGATCGCTCCCTCGTTCGCGCGTTACCACGCGCACGCCTGCGCGCTTACCCCACACATCAAGTTGCTCAATTGCGGCTGCTCTAAAGGTATCAGCTCCGCCGATCAAACACGAATGACCCGATTCTTTGCATACAAAGGCAAGTTTTCCAACTGTGGTAGTTTTACCTGCACCGTTAATGCCTACAAATACAATGCAGCCAGGATAGGTTGAAAACATATCGTAATCGATGGTATAAAACTCTTGTGCAAGACGATCAATCAGCGCTTGTTGAATTTGAGCAGCTTGTGTATACCCCTTTTGAGCAGCTAAATCACGAAGATCATCGCAGATGCGCGCAGTAAGCTCTGCGCCCACATCGGCCATAACCAACCGATCTTCCAAATCATCCCAAAAGTCGTCATCAACGCAAGCGCCCATATAGAAAACTTCACTCAACGCTTCACGCGAACGAGCAAGTCCTGCTTTTAATCGCTCAGTAAAATTAAACATATAATTCCCCTCTTACTTGGTAGTATGCGAAATACCCTCGGTCTGCAAAGCCTCACGTAAACGCTGGCTTACCACGTGGCTTACTCCATCGGCATGCATCGAAACACCGTAGAGCACATCCGCTTCCTCCATTGTTCTGCGTTGATGAGAAATCACAATAAGCTGCGTTGTTTTCTTAAGCTCGTCAATGGCATGTAACAGCTTAGAAAGATTTGCATCATCAAGCGCTGCTTCAATTTCGTCAAATACATAAAATGGAACGGTACGGGTTTTATACACTGCAAACAACAGCGCAAGCGCACACAAGGATTTTTCGCCACCGCTCATAAGCATCATATTGCGAATTTTTTTACCTTGTGGTTGTGCAATTATTTCTAAACCAGCGTCTTGGATAGAATCTTGATCACACAGCTCCAAATGCGCTGACCCACCCGGGAACAAAATGGAAAAAATTTGTACAAAGTTTTGGTTGACCTGCTTAAACGTTTGTAAAAATTGTTCTTTCATTTTGTGTTCAATAGCACGAGTAATTTTTTTGAGCGACTGACGCGCGGACTCAAGATCTTCAATTTGTGAGCTGATATACTCATAGCGTTTTTTGGTGGCTTCGTAATTTTCGGGCGCAGCCGAATTAATGGGTCCTAAAGTATTAAGCTCGGCCTCAATATGAGCAATCTGACGCTCACACAAACTTCTATCTTGAATATGAGGTAAATCAAGCGCGTCGTCGAGCGAATAGCCAAATTCGGTAATCTGTGTAAGCGCATGTTTAACTTCAACCTCAAGGCGCGTTTGCTCAACACGAAGATTGGACTCCTGCGTTTTTGCGTGTTCAAGCTCTGAAGAACTCTTATCAAGGCGCGCGCGCGCTTCGGCAACGGTTTTCTTAAGAGAAGCGGAGTCCGCCTCGGCAAGCGTAGCTGAACTTTTAAGCTTTTGCGACCACGCTTGAACAAGCTCGAGTAACTGTTGATAGAGATTATACAGCGGCTCAACGCGATACCTCATACGATCAAGCGTAAACGCACTTTGTTCGTACTCACCTATGGTTTGACTAATAAGCGCAAGGTCTTTATCAATACGCGTGCTACGTGCATCTCGATGGTTTTTTCGCTCCTGCGCGCGTGCAAGCTTAAGTTTAAGCTCGCTCACCTCTTTTTCAAGACGATTTTCTAAGCGAGATGTTTCGTTGCGCAAAGAGACGCTTTCCTCATATCTATCATGGAAACTCTCAACTTGGGCGGTAACTTCTTTAAGCTCGCTCGTTTGCTTTTCAAGCTTTTCGCGCGTGAGCTTATCGTCTGATTCAAACGATTGCTGTTTTGTTTTAAGGCGACTCAACTGCTCTTGAGTAAGTTGCTGATTCTTTTGAATACGTTCGCGCTCGCGCGCAAGCGATGACGATTCGCCGTTGAGCTGGGCAGTTGTTTGCCTAAGCGTTGCCACTTCTGTAGAAAGTGCAGATATGCGCTCATCAAGAGAGGAAATTGTGGCTACACATGCAACTTGCTTGGTTTGGATGTCCTTTTCCTGCTCGTTTAACGAACGAATGGTTCGCTTAAGAGCAAGCATTGAAACCGAAACGGTATGAATAAGCGAAACACAGCGTCCATCGGCGTATAAACATGAGCCATCTTTTGAAATAAAGGTAAGCTCAGGATATTTTTTGTGTAGGTCATAGCCATGTTGTAAGGTATCAGCAAAAAACACAGTACCCGTAAGCGCAAAAAGTATGCTTTTATACGAAGCATTAACATCCAAAGCGTCAAAAAGCGACGTACCACACGCAGCATACGTAGTGCGAATCTTGTCATGCGCTGTTTGTACATCTGTATCGGTGAGCGTGGGCATTGGATACAAAACAAGGCGTCCTTTTTGAGAAGAACACGAGGTCATCATATGTAATGCTGTATTGGTGTCTTTGACGATGAGCATAGACAACACGTCAGACAAATAGGCTTCTACAAGCGTTTCGTACTCGGCTGGAACACGACACACATCTAAAAACGTAGCTAGAATATCTGGCGAAAATGTCTTTTTTACATAGCTGAGGCGCTGCGAAGCATGTTGAGCAGTCTCTACTTGTGAGGTTTTCGCAACAAGCTCGCCGCGAATCTTAAAGAGTTTTCGATCAAACTCTACCTTTTGCGTAGAAGCTGCTGTTTTTTGTGAAGAAGCTTCATCTAACAAATGCTGTTTTTGAGAAAGTTCTTCGGTTTTTTCCTTAAGTTGCGCCGCCGTTGCCGACATTTTTTCATCGAGGGCAGATTGCGCTTGCTCGTTTTGCTTAATGGTATCTTCTAATTCACCAAGACGCTCAGAAAAAAGTGCTCGCTCGGTTTTAGTCCGCTTTAAACGTTCTTCTAAAGTAGCAACAGATATTTGTAAGGCGTCACGCTGACGCGTAGCGTGCTTTACCTGGTCATTTAAGCTGTTACACGTACGAGAATACTCCATGCGCTTAGATTTTGTTGACGCAAGTTGAGGCTCTTTTTCGGCAAGTGAGCCAAGATAAAACTCAATTTCACCATTGGACTCGGCTTGAGAATCCATGAGCTCCTGTTTTTCTTTTAACAAATCCTGCTTGGTGTGTTCTTGCGCGCTCATGTTACGGCGAAGCTCACTTAAATGCTTCACCATATTTTTGCCCTTTTCTTCAAGCAGACGCATATCCGAATCCATACGACCAGCAATATCGTGAAGACGGCGACGTTGTTCGCTTAAATCGCCTACAAACAAGCCTTTTTGTTCAAGCAAAACTCTATACGATTCCAGCGACTTTTGAGCCTCTTGTTTTCTAAATTCCAGAAGTTCAACCGATGCATTTGCCTCTTTTAACTCGGATGAAAGCTGCTCATAGCGAGCTTTAAGCGTCGACAAATCATCTACCGCACACATCGTTTTACTACGCTGTAACACAGAAGTTAACTCACGCGCGCGGTTGGCAACGCCCATTTGTTTTTCGAGGGGAAGCAGCTGTTTATGGATCTCACGTTTAACGTCTTTTATCCGATTAAGGTGAGTTGCCATAAGCTCAAGTTTTTTTTCGGCAAGTTTTTTTCGCCGCCGATGCTTTGCAATACCTGCAGCTTCTTCAATTAAATCACGACGATCCTGAGGCTTTGAAACTAAAATAGCATCAAGCTTTCCTTGCGAAATAATAGAATGCGTTTCTTTACCAAGTCCAGAATCGTGCAGAATATCATTAATATCGCGCAAACGGGCAGCAGCACCATTGATAAGATATTCGCTTTCGCCCGAACGATACATACGGCGCGTGATAGCAACATCAGTAAAATCAATAGGAAGCGTGTGATCAGAATTATTAAGTACAAGCGTTACCTCGGCAAAACTTACAGCATCACGCTTGGATGAGCCTGCAAAGATAACATCTTCCATGGCTTGGGCGCGAAGGTTACGCGGACCTTGTTCGCCTAAGACCCACAGCATAGCATCGGATACATTCGATTTGCCCGATCCATTAGGACCCACCACAACAGTTAAGCCAGGGTCAAAAATCATCTCGGTTTTATCGGCAAAGGACTTAAATCCTTTAAGCGTTAAAGACTTAAGATACACAAGCTACACCTCTCACAACGATCAGTATCTCAAATGTAGCATAACGCTTAAAGCGTGTGCGCGTACAATGGTAAAGCGCATTAAAAAAGGCCATGTTTGTGAGCTTAGCTATGCTTACAAAAGACGCTATGCCTCATCATCAACGTCGAGCTTATCTAAAGCCGACAGAGCCGCTATACTTTGAGATTCTTTCTTGGACGAGCCAGTGCCCCTACCCATCAACTCACCATCTACAAATACAGCAGAGGTAAACTGTGGTGCATGAGCTGGTCCTGTTTCGTCCTCAAGCTCATACACAGGCGCAATATGAAAACGCTTTTGGCAAACTTCTTGAAGACGGCTCTTAGGCGAAATAGGATGCTTTGCAAGTTCGGGCACCATGTACGGTGTAAGAGTACGGCGAATAAATTTGACCGTAGGCTCGTAGCCAGCTTCTAAATAAAGTGCACCAACCAGCGATTCATACACATTTTCCAAGGCAGAGGTAAATCCACGCACGCCCGTACCTTTTTCGGAGTCACCAAAGATGATACATTGGCCTATGCCTAATTCCTCGGCAACCATCGAAAGTGTTTTTCCGCTTACGAGCGAAATTTTCATGCGTGTAAGCGCACCTTCATCCATACCAGGAAATTTTTCGAACATATCGGTAGCAACAATAGCTCCCAAAATTGAATCACCTAAAAACTCAAGGCGCTCATACGAAGCAGAAACAGGAAGCCCCTCTACTGCAGAGGGATGTGTAATAGCAGCTTGAATGAGCTTTTTGTTTTCAAAGGTATATTCAATAATTTGTTCCGCATGCTTAATTCGCGCTTCAACAGACATATAAAGCCTCTTTAGTACCTATTGCGCGTTGACAATAGCGTCTACCGCATCGTTTATAGTTTTTATATTTTGTAAAATATCGTCATTAAGTGTAGAGCCAAATTCGTCTTCAAAAGCTGTAATAAGCGATAGAAGATCAAATGAATCTGCACCTAAATCCTTAAATTCTGTTTGAGGAGTTAAAGATTGTTTATCAACATCAAGTTCGGTACTGATAATGTTTGTAACCGTCTCAAAAACTTGAGATGAGTCCATATAAATCTCCTTATTACCTGTAAAATACGTATGCTAAAAAAATTAGTTTAGCAAAGCTTAAAACTACATACGTTCTATTTTATAGATAATAACGAGAAAAACATGCTTAAAAGCACGATATACATTTAAGATTCACGGACAAGATCAGAAGCAATTTTGCTGGCAAGATTACTTCTTATTGCATGAGCGCATGCAAGTGTTCCATGCTTAATGGCTGCAACAGAAGTTGAACCATGGCCTATGAGCACCGGTGCTTTAAGTCCTAAAAGCATGGCGCCACCTTGTTCTTCTCCAGATAAATCAACCGCGATACGTTTAAGCGCACCTTTTGCCAAAGAAAGACCCACCGCATATCCCATATTTTGAGCGGCTTGACCTTTAAGCTGCGTATACAAATATTTAACGGTGCCCTCGATCATTTTAAGAACAACATTGCCCGTAAAACCATCGGTTACCACAACATCTACCTTGCCTGCCAAGATATCAGAGGATTCACAATTGCCGCTAAACCAAGGGCCTGCCTCGGCAAGCGCTTTGTGAGCTGCAATAACTGCTTCGGAGCCTTTTGTTGGCTCGGTACCATTGGACAAAAGTGCCACAGATGGATCCTTAACATGCAAAATATTACGAGCATATGCACGACCCATATAAGCAAACTGTACAAGCGTAGCTGGACGTGCATCGGCATTGGCACCAAGATCAAGAAAAACTGTTTTTTTACCGCTTAATCCAGGAACTGCATAGGCAATAGCTGGACGTTTAATAGTACGAATACGACCAATTTCCAAAGTTGCTGCGGTAAAAATTGCACCCGTTGAACCGGCAGAAAAAAATCCCTGTGCGCGGCCATCTTTTACCGCACGGCAACTACACACAATACTGGAATCACGCTTGGTTCGAACAGCAGTAGCAGGGTGTTCTTCCATACTAATAGTTTGCGTGCAAACCAAAGGCTGCGTACGTGCATGCGTAGCACAAAAAGGCTCTACAACTTCGGGTAATCCTGCAACAAGAACCTGAAGCTCGGGATCGCTGACAAGCGCCTGGTGGATACCTTCAAGAACAATATCACTAGACTCGTCCCCACCCATTGCATCAACGCAAACTGTAACCATGGTCTACTCCAAACTTTGAGTTGCGGTACTTTTCAAACACATAAAAAGCACTGAACACATAAAAAAGAAAGGCCGATCCGAGTAAGGACCGACCTGCTCATAGGCTTTAGTGCAAAATTACTCGGTAACAACTACTTCGCGATCTTTGTAGTAGCCACAGTTAGAGCAAACGTGATGTGGAAGCTTAACAGCATTGCACTGAGGACATACTGAACGAGCTGCTGCTTCGAGCTTGCTGTTTGCTGAACGACGTGTATGAGTTGCGCCACGACCCTTTTTTTGCTTAGGAACTGCCATCATTAACCTCTCTTAAAACATCATAGCGTCAGGCGAATGAACTCCTGAGCGGCATCTATTAAAAATACGCAAGAATGTACTATACCATGTTTTATATGGTATACGCCTAACATTTCCTTATACCATCAGAAATTTTACATGTACTCACCATATAAACAAGTCTTATGAGTAAACATAACAAAATTATCACGTACTGAGCGCACAACATGCTGACAAGAGTGTGCTATGTTGGCGCGCGTATAGTGCACAGGCGATACTTGCCTGCGCGATTGCAATAGTTGGTGCTTGGTTGGCACGCGTTTGTACGCGTTAGCTCGCGTACCTACTTGGTATCAGAAGAAGAAAGCAGCTTCTTTAATTTAGCAAGCTCTTGTGCATTATGAGATTGAGGTTCTTCTGACGCGTTATGCGCCAAGCGTTCGGCACAGCTACATTGAGTGTGATTAAGGTTACAACCGCACTCAGAACACAAACCTTTGCATTCATCAGAACATAAGATAACGTAAGGCGTTTCCATGAGTAACACCGATTCAAGCGCATGCGTCAGATCAAGTGTGTTATCAGCAGACACAAGCTCAAAATCGAGTTCGTCTTCATCAGAAGATAGGGGTGTTTGCTCAGGCTCTTCAAATAAATAATACTGGTCAACTTCGCCTTCAAGCGTAAACACTGCCTTGTCAAGACAGCGATCACAGGTGCCTTCAACCGTGCACGAAAGGATACCCGTTACAAAAATACCTTGACCAGCATTCGTTAAATCAAGCGAATACTCAACGCCTTGGGGCAGCGCAAAATGGTGCGCACCCAATACGTACGAATCTTCATCAACATGACCTGTAAGATGCACCGAGCTTCCGCGCTGCGAAAGTCGCTCATCTAAAATTGCAACGGTTTTTTTCATAAGGTACCTAAAACACCTGCTTGAATACAATTACCACGTAACGTTATTAGATTGATTGCGGTCACCAGAGTTTTCATTGAGCGTTTGGCGCACGCGTGTTACGGAGTTGGTAAGGGATTTAAGATTTTCTTCTAGATGCGCTAAAACGGTATCAGCATATTCTTCTGCATTGTAGCGCGTGTCACGTTCGTATTGGTCTGCCTGAGCTTTAACTTCTTCGGCTTTTTGTTGGGCAATACGAACAATCTCTTGGTCACTTGCTAAAATAATAGCCTGTTGCTGAGCATCGGCAACAATAGAGTCAGCCTGTTGCTGAGCACGTTCAAGCGTTTCGTTTTCTTCTTTAACAATACGACGTGCGTCAGTAAATTCTTGGGGAAAAACACGACGAATCTCATCGAGAATTTCATAAACATCGTTTTCATCAACGATTTTTTTACCTTGACCAGCAGCAAACGGTGTTTTGGCTTCGCTTACCATTGACTCAAGTTCATTAACAAGACTCTCGATTTCTTCACCCGGCTGCATACTGGGCTCCTTTCAATCCTATGAATGATCAATAGGTTCACTTTAACTTCATTTTTGACCATACGTTTTTATCTTAACAGATAAAAGCATAAAACGAAGGGAGATTTTACCATATTGCATACAGTTCCATAAGCTTTACAACCCCAAACGCAATTGAGAGGCTTTCACGCGAGGTTGCGTGTTATCTTTTCGCGCTAACCCTCGCACTACCCTCTTGGACGAGCTCTTGCGTTACTTGTCGCGCAAGCTCTCGCACGTCCCTCTTGCACTACCCTTTCGCACTACTCTCTTGCACGAGCTTACGCTACTTATGATACAAGTGTTGTAAAACGCATGCAGGCACCATCATGCTTACATCGGCACCCATACTTGCTATTTCGCGCACAACCGAGGACGAAATAAAACCGTACTTGGGGTTACTCATTACATAAATAGACTCAATATCGGGATTCATACGCGTATTAAGGTCGGATTGTTGAAGCTCGTATTCAAAATCGGTCATAGCACGCAAGCCTTTTACCACAGCTTGTGCACCTATTGACTTGACAAACTGAACAAGCAGACCTTCAAACGGATACACGTTTACATCGTTTAGGTGTGCTTCGTCAAGCGAGGCGCGCACCATCTCGACGCGTTGTTCAAGCGAGAAGGTAGCGCCCGTTTCGTTTTTACGCGCTGACAGCGCAACAGCCACACTTACCTGCGGAAACATTTTTCGTGCGCGGCGAACAACATCAAGATGGCCAAGCGTTATAGGGTCAAAAGTACCAGGAACTACCACATGAGAAATTTCTGTATTCATAGCACTCCTTTTTTCATGTATATCAATATTTGCACGTATATCAACAAACGTTTGCTACAAATTATGTGCAGACACACGAAAAAGACTTACCTGCGTAATACCGTGAGTTTTCTCGCGCACAAGCTCAAGCGTGGCAAAGTGAGTGCGGATACTTTTTTCAAGTGTGGTATGTTTTTCGTGCTCATAGACTACAAGCGCATGCAAATCAAGCACATGCGCCAAACTTAATGCATCAAAAAGCTTACATACATCATCTGGTTTATAGGCATACGGTGGATCAAGCAGTACACAATTAATTGGATGCACAATACGCTCAATGAGGGTGTGATTCATGCAATCACCGTACAGCGCCGTGAACGTGTTTGGCTGACATCCAAGGTTTTGAGCGTTGGTTTGCAAAATCTTAAAAGCATTGCGGTCTTTTTCGATAGAAGCCAAATACGAAGCGCCTTGCGACATAAGCTCAAAACCCAAAGCTCCCGATCCTGCAAATGCGTCCAAAACGTACGCACGCGCCAAGTCCAAATCAAACTCATGCTTAACCATAGATGCTATAGACTCACGCAAGCGCGAAGTAGTTGGACGCGTGACGTTTCGTCCCTGCAAAGTAACGAGCTCTTTACCAGCCCAAACACCACTTACAATACGCATATGGTTCCTTTCAAGAGAGCTTCATGAGTTATTCCGCTGTACAGATGACACAGACGGCGTAGGTCCAAAGGTTCACAGTTCAAAGCGTTAAAACCCGATACCTTTAAGTTCTTCAAAATAAGCTGGAAAGCGCGCATGCATTTCATGCACCAGTGCTCGATGTTGGACTTGCAATAGATCAGGATCGCCGTCCAATAGCTCGCCCACATCGCGGTGAGCTGCTTCTATAAGATCCATATCGCGCACCATATCACAAACACGCAGCGTAAGCGTACCGCTTTGACGATAGCCTAAAATGTCGCCCTCGCGTCTTAGTTCCAAATCTTTTTGAGAAAGTTCAAAGCCATCAAAGGTGTTCTCCAAAATATCAAGCCTTTGTCGAGCTAAACTATGCTTTTTTGAAGCGGTCACCAAATAAACCTGCGCAGCAAGACTACCTCGGCCAACACGACCACGCAGCTGGTGAAGCGTTGCAAGCCCAAAGCGATCGGCGTCAAGGATAATCATAGCACAGGCACGCGGAACATCTACGCCTACCTCAACAATGGTTGTTGCCACCAATACGTCAAGCTTATGCGCCCTAAATTGACTCATAACCCTATCTTTTTCAACGTTATCCATGCGACCTGTTAAAAGACCAATTCGATAAGCGCTAAAACTACTACGCTTGAGAGCTTCAAACGTTTGTTGTGCACTGTGCAGCGTCTGCGCGGAAGACTGTGCATTGGGGGCTATGTCATCAACCGTGGTACGCGCGTCTTGGTTGTCGATAAGTGGACAAATAATATAAGCTTGCTGACCTTGCTCAATGCATGCAGCAACAGCGTCATAGGCCACAGATACATTTTCGTTTGCTAATACTTTTGTTGTTACTTTTGCCGTAGAAAACGGCTTATGTTTAATAAAGGAGCAGGTTAAGTCGCCGTAAAACGAGAGTGCCAACGTACGCGGAATAGGAGTTGCGCTCATGGCAAGTAAATCGGCAAACGGAGATTTTTGTCTAAGCGCAAGACGCTGATGTACGCCAAAGCGGTGCTGCTCGTCAATGACGATGTAGGAAAGCTTGTGAAATTGCACATCATCAGACAAAAGCGATGTGGTACCAAAAATGACCTGAAGTGAACCTGTTTGTAATTGGCTCAGAATATCGGCGCGCTCGGACTTTGTCGTTGCAGACGTTAAAAGTGCCCACGATATAGACAATTTGGTAAGGAGCGTGCCTATTTTTTCGGCATATTGCTGAGCTAAAACAGAGGTTGGTGCAAGCATGGCAGCCTGCGTGGATGTGTCGGCGCAAACAGCAAAACCAAGGGCACAAACAACGGTTTTTCCCGTTCCAACATCACCAAGTAACAACCTATTCATGCACGTTTTTGCCTGCATATCATGTAAAAGGTCGTGAGCTGCGCTTTGCTGCTCTGCGCTCAATTCAAACGGCAATGCTTTATAAAAGTTTTTGAGGTGGCTTCCGTTAATGCAGTGTTGTATGGGGTCTTGAGTATCCTCAACAGAAGTGCGCGCGCGAAGTGCAAGCTGAAGAAAAAACAGCTCGTTATATGCAAAACGGCGCCGCGCAGCGTCTTGTGCAGGCATCGATGTTGGCATGTGTATCTGCTGGATAGCAGTTGAATATCCCATCAGACGATTACGCGCAAGATACACAGATGGTATGCAATCTACCAGCGGCAAAATTTTATGCAAACATATTTTAATAATGCGTCGATACCACGCAGCGGATAAGCCGTCGCACAGTGCATAAACAGGCAGAATATGCGTATCAAGGCGGGCATTGGGTAAAAGCTCAAGTGCACTCTTATCTTGTGCATGGGCATCCGCTGCATGAGTATCCGCAGCGTGGCCGTCTGTAGGACGAGCATCTGCTGCGTGAATAAGCTCAATAAACGGCGAATTCATGCACTTAAAACCATACGAATATTCTACTTTACCCAAAAGCGCAACAACGTCGCCTACATGGTAGGCTTTTGCAAGCCAAGGCTGCCTAAAAAACGAAATGCGCATGATACCTATGGTATCGGTTACGTACATCTCAACAATTGAGAGATGCGGACGTGGACGCTTAAGATTAATTCGATCAATAACACACGATATCGTAACCGTGTCATTTACAGCTGCTTCAAGAATAGAAACATGCCGCGAAAAATCAAGGTATCTACGAGGGATACGCAATATTAGATCGCGCAGGGTATGGATACCAAGATTAGAAAACAGCTTCGCGCGCGCAGGCGTTACATACGGCAACATGTCAAGCGGCGCGTCAAGCGCACAAGACGCTGCAAGACGCGGTGATGCCTCGGATATATGCAGTTGAGTATCCACAGACGCCTTATTCGAGCGAGAAAATCACAGGATAAAGCGGTTGCTCTCCGCGTTGTGGATCTACGTCAAGCGAGGGGAACTTATCTTCTATTTTTTCTACCAGATCGTCAAAGCTTGCTTGATCCATATCTTTACCAGCCAAGATAGTTAAGGTATCGCTTTCTTCTTCGTCCATCATACGAGCAATAACTTCAAGCGTTACGCTGCATACGTCGTGCCCAACCACATCGATGGAACCACAGGCAATACCCATGACATCGCCTACGTGGATAGGCGTACCATCAGACGCTGAAGAATCGCGAACAGCACAGGTTATCTCGCCATCTCTAATGAGGGAAAGTTGATCGGTCATTTGTGAAACAAGTTCATCAAAATCTTTGCTCAAATCAACGCAGAACATACAAGAAAATGCCTGCAGAACGCTTTTAGTAGGGACAACTTTTGCAACGCAAGTAGTAACTGCCTGAACAGCTGCTTCGGCGGCCATGCGAATATTAGAATTGTTAGGCAATACAACTACCTGACGAGCATGGGTAGCCTCGATAGCTTTAAGGATATCGGCCGTAGAGGGATTCATGGTTTGGCCGCCAGAGATAATTTGGTCAACACCTAATGATGTAAGAATTTCTGCTTGGCCACTACCAGCTGCAACCGCAACAAAGCCTACGTCCTTTAACGGTGCATTAGAAGCAGCTGCCGCTGACGTTGTAGCTCCAGCGACAAAATCATCACCGTGAACAAGAACTTTGTCATCGCGGATGGCGTCTGTTCGTTCGTGAGCCTCTAGATCCATATTGTGTACAAACACGTTATATATTTGGCCGCGATGCAGCATGTGGCGCAAAACATAATCGGGACGATTAGTGTGAACATGAATCTTATAATCGGGATAACTTCCTACCAAAAGTTCGCAGTCACCTTGAGATGCAAGGAATTTGAGATGGGTTTCGGGGTTAAAGTCTTCTAAATCGGCATGGAACAAAAACTCGGTGCAATAACGATACTGAGAGCCTTCCCAATCCTCGTTGACGGCAATATCAACCGCATTTGATACGTGGGCCTTAGCGTCTTTGGCATCTTGGGGATCTTGGGTATCTACCGTGGTCTTAAAATTGGTAAGCTGCTGATCTTTACCGTTATAAGCATTCACAAAGGCTTCGATGAAAGTTGCAAAACCAAAAGCGCCCGAATCCACCACCCCGTTCTCTTTAAGCACGGGCAATAAATCGGGTGTGCGTGCAACGGATTCATATGCTTCAACCACAATTGCATCAAGGAGCTCTTGCTTGGTTGCGTGTTTTTGCTCAAGCTTATCGGCGCAAAGCGACACGTCTTTTAAAACGGTAAGAATGGTGCCTTCAACGGGCTTTCTTACAGCCTTAAATGCAACTTTTACGCCGTTTCGTAAGGCTTTTGCAATGTCTTCTACGCTTAGAGCTTCGTCCGTTGCGCCAACAAGACCTTCACTAATACCGCGCAAAATTTGGCTGGTAATAACGCCAGAATTACCGCGCGCGCCCATAAGTGATCCGTGTGTAATTGCATGTGCTATATCTTCCATCGACGCATCTTGAGGCAGGTCTTCCACCTCTTTTACCACGGTTTGAAGCGTAAGCGACATGTTTGTTCCCGTATCTCCGTCGGGAACGGGGAATACGTTAAGCTTGTTAATTTCATCAGCTTTGTTTGCAACAGCTTGAGCTGCAACGGGAAAGCAGGTACGAATCACATGAGAAATCATATCAGTGGAATTCCTTTAATTCATAGACGGTTATCCAATACTTGAGCAGGTGCAGGCGCGGTACGCATGCACGTATTGCGCGCGGTTGGTGCGCTGGTACGGCGCTTGTGCGCTTTGCGATGCTTGCGGCGCTTTGCACGATTTTCGCGCTGTTTGCAGCAATACGCTCCAAGCAAGAAGTGCAAGGTCAACTGGAGCGGCGCGACGGGTGCAACGCGTGGCGCGTGGCACGCGACGAACTCGTACGCAAGGCGTGCAGCAAACGCGTTAGTGCTGCAAGCGCACACCTGCAACACGCGATCAGGCGCGTATGCCTTCAATAAATACACGAACTTCTACGTCGTTAAGCTCGGCAATCTTTTTTAAGATAAATTGAGTGGCACTGATTAAATTTTTAGAAACCGAAACCAGGTTGACTCCTTGCTCAACAATAACGTGCAGCGATACAACTGGATGGTTGTCTTTAGTTTCTACGTCTACACCTTTACGTAAGCGATACATGGGTAAGAGATGCATTATGCCGTCTTGCTGATCGAGAGCAGCCATTCCCACTACACCGTAGCATTCAAGAGCTGCATGACCTACCAAATCGGCAATGCAATCGTTTGAAACTTTAAGCGTTCCACAAACGACTTGTGACATACGAAAGTCTCCTCTCGTCTTAAGCATGTTTACATATAGCAATTGTAACGCATTCATTCAATAATCATACGGAACTATTTTTAAATAGTGGGGTTATAGGCATTTACCTAAGAAATACCATATATTCTGCGTGGTTGTACGCGAGCAAGTTTGGTGTAATTAGATCTTGCTTTTAGGGTTTGGTGGGAACGCAGGCGGTGAAGTTGGCGCGCGTTGCTGCGTGTAGCTTGGTGTCGCGGGTGGCTTGGTGTTGCGCGTAGCACTGCGTTGTGGCTTGGAGCTGCATGGGGCTGCTACGCGGGGCGGACTGCTGCGCTTGGCGTGATGCTGTGCAAGACTCGCCGTCACACCTGGCTTGATTCCATGTCGCCAAGGCGCTGCAACTGCGTTGAGCAAGCTTTTACAAAACATTTTCCTTAATATTCGAAAAAACCTTGTTTGACGCGATTTTTTGTAGCACGGTTCAATAGGTTCAAAAAAGCTGTTTTGCATTTGCCAATGTAATCGCGTTGGTACAGTTTTGAGAACCTCTCAAAAGCAGCACAAAGTGCAATCTTTAACTTCAGAACTCGTGTCAAACGGGGTATTTTTCGAAGTTTTCTTAAAAGTTTGGTCAAAAATCCTAAAAGTTGTGTAGGGTTGTTCACGAAACTCGTTTCTACTACCTTTACGTTCAACTGTTCTTTCATATGGCTCTGCATGGAGTTGAGCTGTAGATTCAGCTTTCAAAATGCTATTAAGACATGATTGGAGCAACTCTCTATAAGCCTTAGTCTTATCTTTTGAAAATAAGGTGTATTTCTTACTCACTAGAGGTAATACTGATTTGAGCCATTTGTCACTCCTCCTTTTTAATTTTTTTTAGACCAATAAATTATAGCTAAGGGAAGAACACCTGGCTCTTTTTGTTCCGCAATTTTACACCATTATATGGACGTTACCCTGTTCATGGATGTTGTACAACCGCTCTATTAAAGATGCTCGCGTCAAAATCCAGAAAGCTCATGCGCGGACGCATCCCTCATCGCTTGTCTGAATGAGTTTATTCAAAGGCGATTCTGCCAAACAAGCTGATATATCCAACAACTGAGAGCAACTTCCAAACTGCGCGCATGTTTATCCACACCTCAAAATTTTTTCGTCATTAAACCACCATATCAACCGCGTCTGACTTGCAGAAAATACACTATGTGCTAAAGTAGATAAGCACTTGTGAATTAAAGGCGCGATATGCGCTCCTGCAATGGAGGTCAATTATGTCTAAAGTCTGCGATATTTGCGGTAAGCACGCAGTTGCTGGTCGCTCAATTAGCCACTCACACCGCACTGTTAACCGTAAATTTAAACCCAATATTCAACGCGTTACCGTTTTTGAAGACGGTAAAACTCCTAAGAAAAACGTTTGCACTCGTTGCCTTAAGAGCGGTAAAGTTGCTCGCTCTGCCGAGCAAGCATAACAACTTCCTGCAGGTAGTTAAACGCGCTGCGCCTTGTGCGCACTACATAAACACAAAAGGAGCTTTACGCTCCTTTTTTTTGTAGAGTTATAGAGTTGTGAAATTGTGGGCTCTTTCTTTGTCTGCCTTGTTAGGTGCGTGTAAGGCTGCACACACTTTTTGTCCTATAACTCTGTAATGCCTTATGAACTATGAAAATAATTTTCCATTATATTTAATTATCGAATGGCATAAGTATACAATACCAAGTATTAATAAGATTATACCAAATATGGTTCCCATTTGATTAGAATAAATCCCGTGAAATACGCCTAGAACAACAACGGACACGCCTACGAGAATTAATCCAATACCAGACTGAATTGCCAAACTTTCTGAAGTAGCGGCCGTTGTATTTTTCCTGTGATAGGCATGCAATAATATGGGATTTTTAGTCCGAATATTAAAAATTCCTAAGGTTGCAATTAGAATACCAAGAACTATAGCCACTTTAACAACCTCCTTAAATTTGTGCATGTTGATGGCAGGCTGTTATTGCAGGGTGTAAGACGCCATTCATACCCTTATTCGGTTGTGTCTTATTATATGCAGTTCCAAACCTAAAGCAATAGGTAGTTTCTTTATTTTTCCAATCAATATGCATTTGTGCACTGAACTGCCGTTTTGGTATCTACTCCCGTCATTAGAAGTTAGCACTAGAATCCTTAGATCACATACGCATAAAGTAAAGAATGAATTGCCTCGTAAATCGAGAGCTATAGGACAAAAAATGTGTAAAATTTACAACATATCAGCAGGTAAAACCATTTAAATTAGTGAAAAAATTACTAGTTTTAGGTGGTGGATTATGAGTGCCAATATTTGTTTTCGTTTGTAGTAGCAAGATGGTAAAAAAATGGCAAGACAAAGGCTGGAACTCAGCGCTATAGATGTCTTGATTGCGGAAGTTCACAATCACGTAGTGAACTAAGGCGTATTAAAGCCGTATTTTGGTGGTGCTACATGCATACGAAAACCCCTCTAGAGCCTGCAGAGATACTCGAGAGCATGCCTAGAAATAAAGACCTGCAAACACTAATAAATGCATTCAGACCGCATAGAGGAGAAAGTATATACCCCGATACATATGGAAACGCTGTGGTGTGGTCAGAACTACATCACAGCGATCCTTATCCTTATACAACAGAATAACTTATTACACACTTTTTGTCTTATAACTCTAAAATTGTAAGCTCCTTTTTACAAGCATTACCCTACTAACCATGCATGATAAAAACGGCAGCTTTCCCCGAATGGCACACAATTGTTGCATCAGAATCTTCTACCACATTAGAAATACCCTCGTCACTAAATTGTGCCAAATCGTAATGAGATAAATTCCACTTAAATCCTGTTTCTGAAATGCACGTCCACGGAGTAAGCGCAATTACCGACACCGTTTTTTTGATATCCGCCTGGGCAAAATGCACATGCGAGCGTCCACGCAACGATATAATCTGTAGTGTATAGCTGTCTTCAACAATTGTTGGACAATACGAAGCTGCACGTGCTAATACGCCAACAACGCCCAGTGCATGATCGGCTCGTCCGCCAGAAGCGCAGGTAAGCGTAACGTGGAGAAGCTTGCGACGCCTGCGTGCCTCGTGCACCGCACAATCGAGCGCAAGTTGTAAATCGGTTGCATACTTTTCGCGTGGAAATGTGATCTTTTTTTCGACACAAGACGTTACCCACTCATATGCATCCCTATTAACCGAATCTTCATCACCACAAAATACCTGTGGAACAATGCCTGCTTCATACAGAACATTTGCTCCCCCATCTGCTGCGATGAGATAATCGTTAGCGCGCGCAAGTTTTTGCACCAGCTTAAGAGAAGAAGGCGCAGGAGAGCCTGCAACAATCAACACGCTCAACACATCATCAGCACTTGTATCGCTTAAATCCCCCTGTTGATGTGCGTCACATGAATCTGGCAAAGGCTCAAAGTCATCAAGCAACTCATACGATAGCTCTGCATACGAATGAATAAACACATCACTAAACTTTTTGCAGGTCTCAATGTCGCGCTGCATATGAGTATCAAAAATACAAACGGTATTAAGCTTTGCCGCTTTAGCTTCGCGAACACCAAACGGCGTATCCTCAAATACCCACGTGGATGAAGCGTCCGTTCCAAGATACGTATGCGCAGCTTCCCAAATATCGGGATACTCCTTGCTTCTAATAGAGCCACCCGTTGAAAACGTACGCTCAAAGAAATCAAAAATGCCTGCACGCTTAAGCGCAAACTCTAAATGCTTCTTTGGCGTAGAAGAAGCTACTACCATACGAACTCCGTGCGCACGAAGGCTTTGCAAAAACTCACAAACACCAGGTAAGGGTACCGACGAACGCTCATACCCATTGCGAATTATTTCGTTAAAACGCTGCATAACCGCATCGCCAGACGCGTCTACATGGCAGTGCGTGTGAATATAATCACACGTTTGCACAATCGTGAGCGGCTCAATTGCATCGAAAAGCGACTTGGTAAGTTCAAGACCGTATGAATTTAGAAGCTGAGCTGTTGTGTTGCGCCACATATCCATCGTATCAAGCAACGTACCATCGCAGTCAAAAATTGCAGCTTGAATTGCCATACCACTTCTCCTTTTACGATTAAGAAATTCTTGTAAGACATGCGACAAAATGAGAATCGCACGAATGTGCCAGAGGTGCAAATAAATACATGCCGCAACGCGAAGATGTACACGCGGTTGCAGATTCTACCTGCGAAGGCGTGCACGCGGCGGCAGATGCTTTGTGATTAGTATCTGTAACGCTCGCACTAAAAGAATCATACGCTTGAGTAACAACTTCGCCCATAGACGCGTGAAGCTCTTGAGTCCACGCGCGCGGAAAGCTCGTACATACAAAGCCTTTTCCAGCATCTGAAGCCAAAAAAGCGGATACAACGTCTTCATTTTCGCACGAAAATATCGAGCACGTTGCATATATCAGAAAACCGCCCACGTTAACTAAACAACTAGCCGCACGCAAAAGCTCGCTTTGAGTATGCACAAGACTGTGAGGGTTCGTCACATCAAGCGCCGCTTCACTCATAGTTGTTGGTGCTTCCACGTGCCTTCTCATGGTTCCCGAACCACTGCACGGAGCATCAATAAACACCGTATCAAAGCGTTCGTGCTCATCAAAATAGGTATCAAGTGTTGTTGCGTCATGCGCTACAAAACGAATAGGATCAGTAATGTTAGCGCGACTGAGGCGTTTCCGCGCGCAAGCAAGCTTTTGAGACGACTTGTCGCATAGAACACGTTCAGAAATAGCAGGACAGGAAAGCCTTTTATTCATATAAGAAATAAGAAGCGACTTAGTACCCTTTCCACATCCTATTTCAAGAAGCCTCTTGGGGCGTGTATGTACAACACAAGCAGCAATACATTGCGCGGCGAAATCGGAAACCGTTAAACGTTGACTCTCAATATCGTTATAGAGCAAAGCAGGCGATATACCTTGTAATGTATAACTACCCCATGCGCTCTGAACTGGAACAAGTGTATCAGGTATCTGGGGTGGGTTATAAGGATTTTTGCATACATAAAACGGAACATGTGCTTGCGCGGCCAGCGCCATATGTGCACATATAAACAACCCACGATCGTGATATACGCGTTGTACAATCCATGTAGGCAATCCCGAAACTAAACACGCCTCGTAAATAAAATCAGATTCACACGTAAAACCAAAGGACTGCAACAGATGATGTTGAGATTCAACCGAGATTGGCGCAGCGTTTATTATGCACAAGATATCATCGTAGGAGTGGCAATCTTGTATAATCCGCACAAGATGTTGACGCGCGCGGGCAAAGTTTGTCTGGTCATACGCAGCTATTCTGTGCAAAACGGCATTTACAAAAGAAGCCCCACGCTTATCCACCAAACGTACAAGCTCTACATATTGGCTTACAACTGCATAAGCTGCCGTTTGCCTATACACCAACTCATAGGTAGCCATACGCAAACATATAAGCACTTTATACGGCTGATGGGCAAGACGCTTTACATATTGCGCAAGTATCTTATCCACCATACTCTGCGAGCTTATAACACCACATACAACATGCTGGACAAAACTTTTTTCGTCTTGTAAAAGCGCGCGAAACATATCAAAATGCTTTAGAAAGTCCTGAGTATATGTGGTGTTTTTCCGCAGTGCACACAAAGCCTTAAATGCCACCGTGCGCGAAGAAGCAACCTTAACGCTTGTCATGAAACATGGCTCCATGTAGAAACGTTATGTAAACCCAAAGACCAGTCGTGTGCCGACATAGCAGATTTTCCTTCGGGTTTAACACGCAATAGTTCTAAGGTGCCCGAAGCACAACCCAAAAATACGCGATGATTGCGAATAAGAACCGCACCTGCTGGTATGAGTTCTGCGTGCACAGCATGTTCAGACACAGCATTTTCGGAAGCGTTGCTCTTAGACAAGGCGCTTTCAGACGCCGCATTTGCGGATGCAACTTCATCACCCACAAAGCACCCAACAAGCGCACGAACACCCTTTTGACCCATCATAAAACGTGCAGGCGCAGCGTCGCCAGACGCTTGTATACGAACCACATTACTTTCTGCAGATAAACTGGGGTCTAGCAATAACTCATGTTTATCAATTTTTTGAGCATATGTTATGTCGGTTTCAGATTGCTTATGCCATACAAGCTTATGCTCCTCTATATCACTAAGAGCACACAAAAGCTCACGCGCACCCAAAACACTAAGCTTATCGGTAAGCTCGTCTAGGGATTGAGCGCCAATCTTAAGCGATGCTTGCCTGCAAAAATCTCCTGCATCAAGTTCGTGAACTACATTCATAATGGACACACCTGTAACTTCATCGCGCGAAAGAATAGCCCGTTGAATAGGAGCAGCTCCACGCCAACGCGGAAGAAGTGACGCGTGAATATTAAGTGTTGTATATCGAGGCAAAGCTAAAACACTATCGGGAATAATGCAACCATAGGCAGCAACAACAATAACATCAGGCTCACATGCTTTAACTGCCGAAATGAGCCCCTCATCAAAACGAGTTGCCTCACGCACGGGAAGCGAAAGCGCGTTCGCACACTGTTTAACTGGTGACGGTATGAGCTTTTTTCCTCGACCACGTACCGCGTCGGGGCGTGTAATAACAAGCGAAATCTTGTGATGCTTATGCAATTCTTGAAGCGGTTTAACCGAAAAATCGGGTGTACCCATATAAACTATATTCATAAAGCTCTCAAACCTTACATTTCAACTTAATCTTAAAACTCAAACCTTAAATTTCAACTTCACCAGGACGCGCGCCTGCCTCTAAAGCATGCTTGTATTCTTCGAGTTTTTCCATTTTTTTGTGAAGCGGCAAATGATCGGGAATCGTAACGCCTTGCAGGTGGTCACACTCATGTTGTAGACATGCAGCCAACAAATTACCACGAGCTTCATAGCGAATAAGATCGCCGTCCAAATTTAATGCTTCACAAATAACGTGCGATGGTCGCTTTACGGGCACCAAAATACCTGGATACGAAAGACAGCCCTCAGACATGCTCCGATCTGCTTCATCGGCAACAACAATTTTTGGATTAACAAGCACATATGGTTTTTTGCGAGAACCTTCGCCCCATTCGCAATCAATAACCACCAAGCGTATGTTTTTTCCAATTTGAGGCGCGGCAAGTCCACATCCATCAGTTGCATACATCACTTCAAACATATGATGAGCTAGATCTTTAATTTCCTGCGTTATTTCTTTAACGGGCTCACACACTGTTTGCAAAATAACAGACGGCGCGCAAACCATTTCTTTATACGCAACACTTTTTTTCATAACACTCCTCATCCTATACGTTTAAAAAGTAACCTTGTACATGCCATATTATTCATGACATATTATTCTACCGTTACATAATATCGTAAGCGTCCACATCAATAGAGATGCGAAGTCCAGGGGGCGTTTTTACACGGCTTATACACGATGAAATGGTTGTGCCAAGTGGCGCACCAAGTGGCGCTTTAACTACAATATGACGGCGATACCTGTCGTTAACCTTGTATTTCATGCAATTAGACGGACCAAGCATACGCCACATACCTTCTTGATGTGCAAGCGTTGTTTGTAACTCAGTTGCTAAACGCGCCGAAAAATCAACAACATCTTTTGCATTCAAACTCCACATAAGCACATTAGCAATGCGAGAAAACGGAGGATAATATGCCGATTGACGCTCCTGCAATTCTTGTGTTACAAAACGCGTGCGATCATGAGTTTGCACGGCTTCCATTACCGGATGCCTAGCCCAATATGTTTGAATAACAACCTTACCGCCACACGCACCTCTCCCCGACCTTCCAGCAACTTGCTCTAATAAGAAGTAACTTTTTTCTGCCGCTCTAAAATCGGGCATTTTAAGGGTAGTATCTGCATTGAGTACACCAACAAGCACCACATCGGGAAAATCAAGACCTTTGGCAATCATTTGTGTACCAACTAATATGGCACAAGAAGCACTATCAAAGGTTTCTAAAAGCTTTTCATGTGTGCCTTTAGCACGCGTTGTGTCCGCATCCATGCGAACAACCACGGTTTTATCGCCAAACATACGAATAAGCTCGTCTTCTACACGCTGCGTACCTGCTCCAAATCCTGCCATGTACTTACTTCCACAATGAGGACAAGCGGTAAGCGGATTTGGATATACAAAAACTGACCAGTGACGATCACATTCGTGACATTTGAGCTCATGCGTTTTTTCGTGATAGGTAAGCGTAATTGAACAATGCGGACACTCAGGCACCGCACCGCACTCGCGGCACATCAAAAAATTAGCAAATCCGCGTCTGTTAATAAGAATCATAGCTTTTTTACCAGCATCAACCACATGCCACAACTCTTCTGTGAGTGCACGAGAAAACATGGATTTGTTGCCAAGCGCAAACTCTTTGGTCATATCCACAATCTGAATACGGGGTAAGTGTGCGCCAGCAGGACGCTCGTCCATAACAACATGCGTCCACGTACGAGCTTGGTGGGTGCGCTTTGAACAGTGCATTAAACTATCAAGCGAAGGAGTTGCAGATCCAAGCACCAATGCGCTATGCGACAGCTGCGCCAGTTTTTCGGCAACGGCGCGTGCATGATAGCGTGGAGCAAGTTCTTGCTTGTAACTACTATCGTGTTCCTCGTCGATCACAATAAGACCAATGTCAGCAAGCGGTGCAAAAAGAGCAGAACGAGCACCAACTAAAACACGAGCGCGACCTGTACGAACCATATCCCACTGATCATAGCGCTCGCCTACCGAAAGCTTTGAATGAAGCACTGCAACGCGATTACCAAAGCGGCTACGAAACCTGCCAACTGTTTGTGCTGTAAGGGCAATTTCGGGCACAAGCACCAGCGCAGTTTTCCCTTGTGCTATCACATCTTCGATTGCTTCTAAATAGACTTCGGTTTTGCCTGATCCTGTAATGCCGTCTACAAGAATTACATCTCCTGCTTGAGCCTCACAAGCACGCCTAATAGCAGATAGCGCATTAATTTGACCGCGGGTCAGCTGAGACGGCTTTAAAGCTTTTGCACTTGAAAGCACAGATGGTGCAAGCTGGCGTTCTATGCGTTGTTTATAGATTTCTACCACATGCTTTTTTTCGAGCGCACGGGCAACCGAAAGTGTTCCTGGAAGCAAAACTTTTAACTCTGCCACACGAACAGGACCTGCCGAAAGCGCTGTTAATAGCCTACGCTGTGCACATGCACGAGCAGCTGGTTTATAATCTTTACCCGCTTTCGTCAGCTTGATCCAACGTTCATCAACACAACCTCGTTTCTCGCACACAAGCTGCCACGGGTCGTCTTTTGAATCACGCTTAATTTTTACCAGTTGTCCCGGTGGCAAAAAAGGACGAAACGCTTCAGACAAAGGACATGCATACTCACGCGAAATCCATGTAGCCAGCTGTGCATGAAGGCGATCAAAAGCAGGCGGCGCCAGCACACGCAAAACAGGTTTTAGCTCTCTTGAGGTTTCTTGTATCGTTTGCACTTTAACGTCAATTACATAGCCAATAGCTGCTCGATGTGCAAAATCAACCAAAATCGTTGTTCCAACGGTACACGTTTTACTAAGCTCGGGAGTGATTATGTAATCAAACGATTTGGTAAGCGCACGGGAAGGAATATCGAGTACAACCGATGCAATAGTTATTTCTTGAGTTGTATCTGGCATAATCCTCCCTTCTTATTGTTGCAACTGCGCAAAGAGCACGTACACAGCCGCGATGTACGTTCAATACAAAACCCTCTACTAGTATAAAATACGTACATATGTTTGCATAGTACAAATTTATAATCTTCTTAAAAGTTAAGCACATACATCCAAATTACTTGAAGCTGCTCATAATGTGTATGGATAGCTCTACCTTGTAAGCATGTACGTATTGCGTATAGATTGGCGTGCCAATTCCTTACAAAAGCTGAGTATAAGCTTAAAGCATGGATGTTTCATGTGCACGCCCCCTTGCACAACTTTTTAAGAAACGAATCACATAAATCGGGTACACAATAAGTAAACAGATGTTAGCTATAACATCAAAATACCTCAGAAAGGAATTTTATTATGGCACAAGATCCTAAGAGCGCATTGCTTGAGAAAATGAATGTTTACCTTGCAAATCAACAGGTTAATTACTTTAAAACACTTAGCATGCATTGGTATATTAAAGGCAAGAGCTTCTTTGTTCTTCACAAAAAACTTGAGGACATGTATCTTCAGTCAGAAGAAATTGTTGATGGTGTTGCCGAGCGCATTATTGCTTTGGGCGGAAACCCCAACGCTAACATGGAAGGCGCTTTAAAGCTTGCCACCATTAAAGAGCGCGAAAACGCTCCTATTAAAGACGACGATGTTATTCGCGAGCTTATTGAAAGCATTACCTGGTGGATTGGTCAAGCACAAGAGATTGTAGAGTTGGCAGAGCAAGCTGGCGACGGTGCAACTCAAGATCAGTTTAATGAGTATATTGCCGATTACCAAAAGCAACTGTGGATGATTTCTTCTTGCGTTGCTTAAAACGGACGCTCTAACGAGCACAAACTATAAACATACATTACATGAAAACGGAGTGTCTTTTGGATACTCCGTTTTTCTTACGTGCGGCTAATCTTTATGATTGCCAAGCTCTTTGTCGGCAGTATCTGCAAGCACACGTAAGAGTTTAATAACCTGTTTAGTTTGCTCTTCTCCCAACGTAGCTATAAGATTTTCAACAATATGCATAACTTGCGCGTGTTGGCGATTATACACATCCATCTCTGCTTCATTAAGCCTAATAAAAATACGACGCTTATCGCTGGTGCAACGTTTGCGGACGATAAGTTTTTTGTGCTCCATAGCTGCAAGGGTATGATTCATCTGAGATTTTTGCATATTCATAATCTTGCAAAGCTCGGTAGCAGTAATATCTTCATCAACGTGCTGCAACAGAATACGACATACAACAGCCTCGTTATAAGGAAGAACCGAAACCAATCGGTCATTATTGATGATTGTAGTGAGTGAAATCCACACATCAAGAAGTGATTCGCGCTCATCTTGATCTACCATTACAAACTCCCATTCAAACACATACCTTACTACGTGCACCAAACACATGCACGTCATGCTCTAAACGTGCGTCAAGCATGCATCAAACGTACCACACGCGCGCTAAACATGCTCTAAACGTGCTGCAAATGTGCCTTTATCTCGTCCACTTTATTTGTTTGCTCCCAGGTAAAATCGGGATCATTGCGCCCAAAATGCCCATATCGTGCCGTTTTTTCAAAAATCGGACGACGAAGATCAAGCGCGCTAATAATAGCAGCAGGCGTTAAATCAAATACGCGTGGCACCATATCGCTTAACACGGTGTCGGGAACCTGACCAGTTCCAAAGGTATCAACCATAATCGAAAGCGGATGCGATACGCCAATAGCGTAGGCAAGCTGGACCTCGCAACGCTTAGCAGCATGAGCAGCAACAATATTTTTAGCGACCCAACGTGCGGCATAAGCGGCAGACCTATCAACTTTGGTGCAATCTTTACCCGAAAATGCGCCGCCGCCATGGCGACCCATGCCACCATAGGTGTCAACCACGATTTTTCTTCCCGTTAAACCTGTATCGCCCATAGGACCTCCAACTACAAAACGCCCTGTTGGATTCACGTAAATATCAGCATTCTTATAGCTGATGTTCAACGGCTCAATTACAGGCTCAATAACATGCTTAATGATGTCGGCTTTAATCATATCCATAGAAGTAATTTCGGGCGCATGCTGCGTTGACACCACAATGGCACTCACACAAACGGGAACGTCATGTTCATAGCGAATACTTACCTGCGTTTTTCCATCGGGACGTAAATAATCAAGGATGTGCTCTTTTCGAACTTGAGCCAAGCGGCGTGCCAGCGATTGAGCTATAAAGGCAGGCATAGGCATATATGTTTGAGTTTCATCTGAGGCATAACCAAACATCATACCCTGATCTCCAGCGCCTAATTGAGTAAATTCATCTGAGTTACCATGTTGGGATTCAAACGAGACATCAACACCTTGAGCAATATCGGGGCTTTGTTCATGAATAAGATTGATAACGCCGCAGGTATCACAGTCAAAACCGTATTTTGCACGATCGTACCCTATTTTACGGACGGTTTCGCGCGCAATAGCTGGGATATCAACATAGGCCTGCGTGCGAATTTCTCCTGCAACAATAATGGTGCCTGTCGTAACAAACGTTTCACACGCGCAGCGAACATCTGCAAGGCGCGCAGGAATGCCGCTTGGTGAAATATATCCAACTTTTTCGAGATTAGCTTCTTTTGCAAGAATAGCATCAAGTACCGCATCGGAGATTTGGTCACACATTTTATCGGGATGACCCTCGGTAACCGCCTCTGATGTAAATAGGAAATTTCTTCCAACCATATAAGCACCTGATCTTTCTGTTGTAGCGTAAACGGTAAACGTAGAGCAGCCTGATATTGTCACACAACCCAAGCCACAAACATGCCAGATAAACCACGTATTCTTTATGAGATAACGCGCACATGAAACACCCAAGACAACAAGGGTAGATATGCCTGTACTAAATCTTAGCAATACCATATGACATAAGGCTTACCAAAAATAGCGTATAAGGTTTACCGTTTTTGTATACCTTATAGTACACGTTTATGCATGTAACATGTATCAAGGAGTGCGCGATGGCAAAAATGACACATTTTATACGATATAATTCATTAAAATAAGCTTAAAGCATAAACCATGTTATTTCGGCAAAATTAGCGAGAATTTACGTGCGCTCATGCGTGCACAGACCTCCTTCGCGCTATGATACATATAACTGCTTGATAAACATACATCGAGAGGTATCCAAGTATGAATTCACAAACTGCAAATACAGAAGTTCGCGTTCGTTTTGCTCCATCTCCTACCGGTAAACTCCATGTAGGAGGTGCGCGTACTGCTATATATAACTGGGCTTTTGCGCGTGCGCACAAAGGAACATTTATTTTGCGCATTGATGATACAGACCCTACGCGCTCAACCGAAGAAAATACGCAGATTATTCTACGTGCTATGCGCTGGCTTGGTCTTGATTGGGATGAAGGTCCCGATGTAGGAGGAGCCTTTGGCCCGTATAAACAAACAGAGCGTTTGGACATGTACCGCCAAGCTGCACAAAAGCTGGTAGAAGAAGGCAAGGCATATTACTGTTTTTGTAGTCAAGAAACCTTAGATGCCGCACGCAAAACAGCCCAAGAGCAGCATGCACGTTTTCAGGGTTATAATCGTGCTTGTAGAGGAATTAGCCTTGATGTTGCAAAAAAGCGTATTGCTCATGGTGAGCCCTATACCATTCGCGTAAAAGTGCCTCTTAACCGTGGCGATGTTGTTGTTCACGATCTCATTCATGGCGACGTAACCTTTAATGCGCGCGAGCTGGACGATTTTATTATTTTTCGCTCAGACGGAACTCCTACGTATAATTTTGCAACCGTTTGCGACGATGCAGCTATGAAGATTACACACATCATTCGCGGCGATGATCACTTATCAAATACGCCGCGTCAAGTTATTGTATACGAAGCATTGGGCGCGCAAGTTCCTGTTTTTGCTCATCTTTCTATGATTTTAGGTGTAGACGGCAAAAAACTTTCAAAGCGCCACGGTGCAACTTCGGTAGAAGAGTATCGCGATAGCGGCTATGACAGTGAGGCGTTTGTAAATTACCTGGCATTGCTTGGATGGGCGCTTGACGGTGAAACAACCATTGTGCCTAAAGATGTGCTTATGCAAAAATTCTCGCTTGAACATATTTCAAAAAATCCTGCAACCTTTGATCCTAAAAAACTTGACTGGATTAACGCTCAATATATGCAGCGTCTAAGCGATAACGATTTTGCACACCACGTTCTTATTCCCGAGCTGATAAAAGCAGGACTTGAAATGCCTAAGGCAACTGACGCGTGTGCTGAAGGCAACGCAGGCGACATGGCGGAAGGCGCAGGCAAGACCATGGACATACATGAGAGTGATGTGAGCGCATGTTTTGACAAGCGACCTTCGTGGTATTTGTTGCTCGCATCTATCCTTAAGCCACGTACAACGCTTGCACACGATGTTGTCGAGAAAGCTCGTTTTCTGTATCAAGGTAAAAACCTCTGTATAGATGAGCCTTCGCTTACTAAAAATATTTATAACAACGAAAGCGCAGGCGCGTCACTTAAGGCTGCTTATGCGGCACTTGAAGAGGTAAGCGACTGGACAAGTGAGCACATAGACGCTGCAATGGCTGAGCTTCCCGAAAAACTTGGCGCCACCAAGCGTAAGTTTTTTGCTGCCATACGCGTTGCTGAATGTGGCAATCAGGTTTCCCCTCCTTTGGGCGAATCTATGGAGTTACTTGGTCGTGAACTTGCGCTCTTTCGTTTGGAAAACGCGCTGGAATTGCTAGAAGCACATAATAGCTAATGTAGATAAGTGAGTTTATTATTATGATGACAACATCAGCATTTGAGGTGCTCGGTCCTATCATGGTAGGTCCTTCGTCCTCGCATACAGCCGGTGCTTTGCGCATTGCTTTAGTGGCTCGATCATTAGGTCCGGCTCCCTTAGCGCGCGTTGAATTTATTCTGTACAATTCATTTGCTCACACCTACAAAGGTCACGGAAGCGATAAAGCACTGGTAGGCGGTATTTTGGGGTTTGCGCCCGATGACATTCGTGTGCGCGACTCCTTTACTGCGGCAAAAAAAGAAGGCCTACGGTTTGACTTTATTCCTTCCAATGAAGGCGCTGGTAAACACCCTAATACCGTAACGATAAAAATGTACGGCCTGGATAATCAAACTATGTCGGTAACCGGGGAATCTCTGGGCGGCGGACGAATTCGCATAAGTTCCATTGACGGCATTAGTGTTGAAATTACTGGTGATTATCCAACGTTGTTTGTAGCTCATCAAGACGTTGCAGGTGTACTTGCAGCTCTTACCGGAATTCTTTCTACCTATGAGATCAATATTGCCACCATGCGCACATTTAGGGCAAAACGTGGCGGTAAAGCCTACACCGTTTTTGAACTTGATAATCCGCTTCAAGGCGATCTCCTTACTCGTTTAAGAAACGTAGAGCACGTACATCTTGTTAATACCGTAAACATCCCTGGTTCGGTGGCTATCTCGCACGAAGGAAAGCTGCAGCTTGGTTTTGAAACAGGTGCTCAACTGTTAGAGCTCTGTGATCGCCATAATATGTCAATAGGCGAAGTCATGAGAAACCGCGAGCTTATGCTTTGTGAACGCCTTCAAAATGTTGATGAAAAAATGCTCCACGTGCTAGAAGTTATGCGCGAGGAAACAACCGATCCGCTGCGTAATCCACGCCCCTCACTTGGCGGATTACTGGGCGGTCAAGCGCAAACGGTATGGAAGCATAAAAGCCGCTATGCACCTGCGCTTATGGGTGATACGCTTACTACATGCGTGGCGTATGCAATGGCAGTGCTTGAACGCTCGGCAACCATGGGCGTAATTGTTGCCGCCCCCACTGCTGGATCGGCAGGAGTAGTTCCAGGTGCAGTACTCGGCGTTGGCAAAGCCATTGGTGCCAACGACGCGCAATTGAGCCGCGCGCTGTGGAATGCGTGTGCACTAGGAGCTATTTTGGCACATAATGCTTCAGTGGCAGGAGCCGAAGGAGGGTGCCAAGCCGAAGTAGGCTCTGCCTCGGCAATGGCGGCATCTGCTATCTGTGAGCTTTTAGGCGCACAACCTCGTGTATGTTTAAGTGCTGCCTCAACTGCAATTGCTAATTTATTAGGATTGGTATGCGATCCCGTGCGCGGATTGGTTGAATATCCCTGTCAAGACCGCAATGCTATTGGCGTGGCAAATGCGATAAGTGCAGCTCAATTGGCTTTGTCGGGCGTACTTGATCCCCTACCATTTGATGAGGTTACTCAAGCGATGAAGTCGGTGGGCGAAGCTTTGCCAGCAACACTTAGAGAAACGGCTCTGGGAGGTCTAGCGGCGGCGCCATCTGCACAAGCTGCAAGCTCTTGTTGTACAACGTGCAATCTCTGCGATTAACAGGTGTTGGGATGGGTTGTGCGCGATATGCGGCGTGCTGTGCGCGCCCGTATTGCTCGCGCCCGTGCTGTTTGGCGAGCGTGCTGTTCCGCTTGCGTTTCTCGCGCCCATGTTGCTCGCGCTCCTCTCGTAAAATTTGTGAAGAGGAAAATTTTTTTAAATTTGTATTGCAAAATGAGGGTGTTTAACGTATATTTATTCCTTGCGCGTAGCAGTTAGTACAACATCTTTTGGGACGTCGTCTAACGGTAGGACAAAGGTTTCTGGTACCTTCAGTGGGAGTTCGATTCTCTCCGTCCCAGCCATTTGTCTAACTCTTGTCTATGGCCCGTTCGTCTAGCGGTTTAGGACGCCGCCCTCTCAAGGCGGAGATCACCAGTTCGAATCTGGTACGGGCTACCAATGATTATTAAGCCGCCTTATGGGCGGTTTTTTTCTAGCCTTTTTTCAATAACCCTCCTATAGCCGCCTTCTCTTTTTGTCGATTTTGTCCTATAGCCCTTCATAACCCCTCTTTTTGCCGATCTTTGTGCGCATGTAGCATATTATTCACTACATACGCAGCCCCATCCTCTACACATACGCAACTCCATCTCCAAACTCATGTGTTACGCACGGATTCTGGCGCAATACTCTACACATGCGCAGCTCCATCCTCTACAACAAAAGACTCTGTCAAAAAATGCGGAGTACCTTTTGAGTACTCCGCACAGATTGATGATTATGTTAAATCAACCGTTTACGCTACTTATCGTTTGAGCAATGAGCGTAAACAAACTAGCTTAAACACCTGTTACTGAACAGTGTTATCGCTATCCTGTTCAGTCGTATTGTCATCACGCTTTTTGCGGCGACGAATACCAAAGAACCCTAAGAAGCCACCCAATCCAAGCATCAGAGAAGCAAACGGCGAAGCGTCGTTCACGCCTGTTTGTGGTAATGCAGGCTTACCTTGAGGCAACGGCTGGTGAGTGTTAGCGTCAGACGTCGTAGGTACAGGTGCCAAAGGTGTAGGCGGCGTTGGTGGCGTTGGTGGCACCACACGCTCAACCACAAGCTTATCGGCAGGGATAACAAGCGTGCTTCCGTCATCAAACTCAAGTGACGCATCTCCGTTATCAGAAATAGTCTGTTTAGCAGGCTTTACATCGGGATTAGCGTCATCAAGATTATGCTTAACCTTATCCTTCTCCGACGGCGTAAGATGAGTTTTGTCGTCCACGACAACACGCTGAGTAGGAATCTTAAAGCGATCGGCCTTAGACGGCGTTACCACAACGTTAACAGATTCAGGTATTTTATCCTTTTCTATCTGGACAACGGTGATTATCTGATTTTGCTTAAGGTGAACCGTTGGCGGAACCTCAATGGAGAAGTTACCATGAGCGTCCACAACGCCGGTCTGTGTGGTTGCGCCATCAGGGAACGTAACCGTAATGGTTGCTCCTGCAACGCCTTTGCCGGTAATCTGCTTTGTTTGCGTGTGAACAGGATTCACCGTTGGTGCCGCGGACACCAGCAAAGCAGGATTTTCTTCTGCGATAGCAGGGTCGGACATGGCGTAATACACAGCTGTATATGTTACGTTCTTCTTTTCTGCCACGTCTGGCAAGGTGGGAGTCCAACCGTCTTTTGTATCACGATGCTTTAAGCCCTCGTTTGGTTTAACCTTTGGTGCTGCAGGCATTGTGTTACCAATTTTTACGTCATATATAACCTGGGCGTACGTTTGGTTGTTGTGGATGAGCACACCGCCCTCGCCCGCTTGGAAGGTTACACGAACGAAGCCTTGAGGTGTAGGTGTTTGAGGGTTGTTTGTAACGTCGATGATGTTGGCGAGCACTACTGCCGTATAGCTTGCACCATCGTTTACAGGTGTATCCGTTGCTGGAAGCGCTGGCGTCCAGGTACCTGTGAAGGTGTAGCCATTATCAGCGGTGACAGAAGGTACCGTGATTTCACTAAACTTAGTACCCTTCAAGACATCAAATGACTTAGAGGCTTGGCC